>Ga0155472_106_pt3 | contig 159229 bp, 159 predicted proteins | sample RifCSPhighO2_12_FD_107130 | JGI IMG/M metagenome (GOLD analysis project Ga0155472, IMG submission 107130) | Gammaproteobacteria bacterium RIFCSPHIGHO2_12_FULL_63_22
TGTCTGCCGCTAGATTTTGGTCATTAGTTGGCGGTCGTGGCCGGCTTGATTCTGAAGGTCGCGAAAGGACTGGCCTAGGCCGAAACCCGAAGGTGACAGGTCTTCGCCAAAGTCAGCCCAGAGCCCGTCACATTGTCCTACCTGAACCAAATTGAGCGTTTTAGGAAGCGAGTAGCCGCTGATTGGCGCGTGGGGCCCGGCCAAGTTGGCGTCCAATTTGAATCGAAACTGGCCCGGTTTCCGGAGCGTAGTTCAGGAGGATTCATGCTGCATGACATCGTCGCAATCCTACAGGTTGGATTCGCGGGCTTCGCATTCTTGATGGCGGGATTAAGCTTTCGCCTTATGCAGGCAGAGGCGAAGCGAGACGGGGCGCCACGACTTGCGTTGTTGCGCGCAATATCGCGCTACACCAATTACACGCTTCTCCTTGCGATAGTTGTCTGCGCGTCGAGATTTGGAGAAAGTTGGTTTGACTCAGCGCTACGCCGTCAAGAGACTGAGCAGGAACTCGCTTCGCAGGAAGCAAAAACGTGTAGAGATGGGCTGGATAGATTGATAAACGCTAGCGTAAAAGTTTCAACCGACTACCAAAGTCTCTTGTCATCGGTTCAACAAGATGTCGCCGGCTGCCGATCAATTGTCGAGCGCATAGCCGCGCCTCGGCATTCGAAGCCATGAACTACAAACAAGATGCTATCCGGTTTAGGGGCTCTGGCTTCGGGCTGTTACTTGTGTGCTTTGCCGCAGCCGCACTTGGATGCGAAAGGAGCTCTCACCAGCCTGACGAGGTCCAAGCAGCGGAGGTGACACCACCATCAGGACTCAAACAACGCCTGCCAATTCCGGAGCCTCGTACTTTGCAATCGTTCTCTGGCGACTTCCCAGACCCATTCGAACCATTCGGCTGCCCCACGCACGCATGCGCCCCGCCGAGTCGATGGGACGGAAACTTCTTGCGAGAAAAGTTTGCAGTTGAAAAAGCATGTGGGCAGGTTGTCGGCGAAAAGTTCAGACAAGTCGTAGGCGTGATGCCGTGGAAAGTGGTGGGGCAGGCAGAAGAAAAGCGCGCAATTCAGTTTGCGCTTTCTGAGCGCGGGTATCTAGAGCTCTTCTATGAGTATGACCAACTCGACTCATCTGTCGACCTGCACGTAGGAGAGGTCATGCCTAAGCATCGCTACGCTAGCGAGAGGAGCGCCTCCGCAAGCGAACACAAAGACGCTGTTTCCGATGCCGATCTACTTCGGGTTCGCGTGACCGTGCCCGAGCTATTTGCGGCGCTTAGAAGTGCTTCCGAAAGTTGCACGAGTAGACCAAACAAGGTCTGTATTAAAGGGTGCGGCCTCGGCACTTGCGTTGATGGAAAGTGTGTTCAAGTCGACCAATGTGGAGACGCGGAAAGTGAAAACAGGCGTGACGCGCCCAACAGTTGCGCGAGAATCGAGGTGCTCGGGTTAGCCCAAGGCGCAGGCCTCGAGTTTCTGCCCAATGCGAAGCCTCGCCATCGAAGTAATGTCCACAGCTGGTAGCCTCCAGCTCATTGTCTAGCCGATGCGTCAATGGGTATCTCCAGACACGCGCATCCCACCTTGCGCCAACTCGGGGGAGAGGCGACCGCCGCGGCGGAGCCGCATGATGCAAATTCGCTGCACTCGGTGCATTCAGTCCCAATGGAAATCGGAGGAGCGTGAGCCTACGGCGCAAACGGCAACCCCTGAGTACCGCCTCGAGTTTTGAGGCAACATATTGCGTCGTTTGTCGTAGATGCCGCGCAGAAAATCGCCCAACGTGAGGCGTCGGCGGTCAGGAGAATTTCGGCATGGCTAATGAGGACCAGCGGGAATTGGGTGACTTGCTCGGCATGAATCCCGAGCACCTCTTAGTCCGACTTAGGCCATTCTCCGCGGCGAGACCCACGGAGCCCAGCCAAATCATTTTAGAAGACGAGCTTTGGTTCGCCAGCGTGCGAAGCCAGGATGATATTTTCGAGGGAAAGCCTCGCTTTACTTGGCGTGATCCGCCGACGTCTGACGCTGACCTCGCGGAGATGATTCGAAGGCAAGGCATTCCAGAGCCCACCGCGTCTGTCTTAAGGCGCGAGTTTGCGAAACAGATCGCTGATCCCGCCATCCTCGCAAAGATGTGTCGCGATCTTGAGGATAGAAATCATGAGCTCTACGAGCGGTCGAGCATTGCTTCGTTTTTGTCTGAACCATTCAACCAAGAGTTATGGTCTCGTTACGGAAATCAAGGAAACGGCTATGGCGTAGTTTTTGACGGTTCCAAGCCGTGGCATCTACAAGTTGCAGAAGGCCATGCCCCAATGGATTTGGTTCCATTTCCAGTAAAGTATGTCGACACGAGGGGGCGTCCAGCGATTGAGCTTGCGTTTGCGCCCGCAGACCCGAGCAACAGCTTTCCTGAGATTGAGAAGGCGTTGCTTTCCAAATCCGCAAAATGGAAGCACCAAGACGAAAATCGGATGTTCCGAATCGGGATACCTGAGGGAAATGTGCGCTTCCCTTCGGAAATATTAAGAGCGGTGTTACTCGGATACAACGTTCGGGAGCCTGACAAGAAGCGGATCATAGAAATGGTTTCGAAGCGCGCGGAGCCGATCCCCGTTTTTCAACTGGAAGAGCATCCAGAAATCTATCCATTACGACCGATCAAGATTGCCTAGCGTCGAGAGATTTTCCCTTCGCATCGTCGCCGGGTGGCTCCTATCGTGAGTTACTCTTGAAAAACTACCTGAGCAGGTCACGTAGCGCGGGAAGGTATTTTTCCGCGGAGCCGGTGTTGACCGCAGCAACGCGCTCGCCGCCTTTCACCATTCCGGTCTCCTGCAACTGCGGCAACGCCGCCAGACACGCCGCACCCTCCGGACTAATCCACCCATTCGTCCGCCGCCACTCGCGCCCAAACTCCGCCGCGATCTCCGCTTCCGACACCGCCACGCACGCGCCACCACTAGCCCGCACAATCTCCAACACCCGAAAGTGCCCAACCCCCGCCGGCACGTTCAATCCGAACGCAATAGTGCCGGGTCCGGGCTGCGCCACCGTATCGAGCGCGCCGCTGTCGAAGGCGCGCACCAGCGGCGCCATCGCTTCGCTCTGCACGCACAGCATGCGCGGGCGATGCGCGCCGATCAGGCCCAGCGCTTCGAGTTCGTCCCAGGCCTTCCACATGCCGAGCACGCCGGTGCCACCGCCGGTGGGGTAGATCACCGCGTCGGGCAGCGACCAGCGCGTGTCGCCGGGCGCGGGTTCGGCCAGTTCCAGGCCGAGCGACTTCTTGCCTTCGATGCGCCAGCCCGGTTCCTGGAAAGTGGCCACGGAGAAATAGCCTTGCGGCAGATAGTGCTCGCGCAGGTACGCGGCGGCTTCGCGGATGGTTGGGCCGACGAGTTCCAGCTTCACGCGATCCGGAAAGCGGTGCGCCGCTGCAGCGACATTTCCAAGAATTGGCGCGGGCGTGTCATCGGGCATTGCCACCACCACCGACAGCCCCGCGGCCAGTGCGTAGTGCACCAGCGAATCGCCGGCGTTGCCTTGCGTGGGCACCGCCAGGCGCGTCAGGCCGAGGCGGCGCGCCTGCGCCACCACCATCGCCATGCCGCGGTCCTTGAAGCTTTGCGTGGGGTTGGCGCCGAATCCGGGGTGTGCGATGCCCTCGTCCTTCAGCCCGAGCTTCAGCCCTGCGTTGCGCGCTACAGGATGCTCACTGTAGTCGAGCACCGGCGTGCTGCCCTCGCCGAGCGCGACGATGTGCGCGGCATCGCGCGGGTCGCGGATGTCGAGCGCCATCAGCGCGCCGAAGCGCCACATGTCGCGCCGCGACGGGTCGTACCAGGCCGCATTGGGCTGCTCGGCTGCGAGCCGCTCGAGGTCGAGCACCATCTCGACCGGACGGCCGTCAGCCGGATCGAGGTTCATCGGCACGTCGGCCGAATACTCGATGCCGGAAACCAGGCCGCGGAGGCAGCGGATGTAGGACATGGGGCGACGATACCACTGGGCGGCTGGGACCACTGAAACGCGGGTGGCTGATTCGCGGCCCTACTTCCGATCCGCGTTCCAAAGAAATTGCAGGAATTCCCTACTGCTACTTCCCGATGCCAGAGGCAAACTGCATCCAGCGCGTGTTCATTGATTGCGTTGGCTGGTTGCAATATAGAACACCTAGTGTTATATCTATTTCATCGGAGATTGCGGCTTGGGCGCCTTCAAGGTCAAGAGCTTCGATCGCTTCGCACAAAAGCATGGAATCTCAGACGCAGATCTCTTGAAGGCTGCAAAACGCGTCATTGCCGGCAATTTTGATGCGGATCTCGGCGGCGGCGTCTATAAGCAGCGCCTTGCCCGAGTCGGACAGGGAAAGTCTTCTGGCTTTCGGACGTTGGTGGCCCATCGGACGAGCGAGCATGTTTTCTTTGTTTTCGGGTTCTCAAAAAGCGAAAGAGACAATGTCACACTCAAGGAACTGGAGGCGCTAAAGGTTCAGGCGAAAATCCTGGGTGCGCTTTCAACGAATCAGATGGTCAGGGCGATTCAGTGCGGTGCACTCATCGAGGTGGAACATGGCGGTTACCAAGATCAAAAGCAGGAACGCAACCGCTAGCGCGAAGCCGAGACAAAAGTCCGTCCGAAAGGCGCCACGCCCAATCGTTCGCGTCGGCAAGCGCGGCATCCTCGCCGCAGTCCATGAATCCATCCGCGACCTGCATGAAGCTGGTGTCGTCGGAGTCGAGACGATGCGAGAGTTCGATGAACTGTGCATTGAGCCGGTGGAACCCCTCGGGCCTCGGCAGATTTCCGCGCTTAGGCGTCGAGAAATGGTTTCGCAGCCGGTATTTGCACGCTATCTCAACGTGAGCAAAAGCAGCGTCAGCCAATGGGAAACCGGCGCAAAAAGGCCGGATGGCGCTGCGCTGAAATTGTTGAGCCTGGTATTAAGAAAGGGACTTAAGGCGATAGCATGATCGCGCCCACCCGACTCTCCAGTCGGAATCCGCGTCATCGGCGAGCGCGCAGACAATGATTAAGATCGTCGCCGCTGACTATGTGAACGACCACGAGATCCGCTTGCGCTTCTCGGATGACAGCAGCGGAACCGTGGATTTTCGACCGTTCCTGGATGCCGGCACGCCCATGACCGAGCCTTTGCGTGACCCGGCTTTTTTCCGAAGCTTTTATCTTGAGCTCGGCGCGCTTGCCTGGCCGAACGGATTTGACTTGAGCGCTGAATCACTGCAGCGACGATTGGATGTGGCTGCATAGATTAGGGGCAGGCACTACGCCTTGGTCGGAATCGGCAGGCACTCCATCACTTCGACGGCATCGCCGGGGAAGATGCTGAAGTGCGGGTGGTTCTCGAACATCTTGGCCGCATCTTGCTGCGACTCGGCCTGCACTTTCACGTAGCCGGCGATGTTGTTGGAAGTCTCCTCGATGCCGGACTTTGAAGTCCGCTTGGTCTTGCCGAGCGGTCCGCCGGTGTCGACGATATCCGCGGCATGGTCCTGCATCCACTTGCCCCAGGCTGCCATGCCTTGTTGCTCGCGCTGCTTGCGCGTGTCTGCATCAAGCTTGTCCCAGTCGGTGCGGCCAGCGGCCGTGCCGGTGAATACGGCAAGGTAATTCTTCATGGCTTGTTCCTCAACTTCGACGGGGGTGCCCAGGGCGTCAACAGCGGCACCGTCGCACACGCCGGCGTGCCGTCACGACCTGTACCGCGAATGCGGGTCTCAAGCAGGGTACCCGCCTTGGCGAGCGCGCCTGCGACCAGTGCGGGAGTCATCGAGTACAGCGGCACCTTGATCCGGCGCGTCCACGGACTGCCGAGCTGCCCGGCGCTGGTGCCAACGTTGATGTAGACGAAGCGTCCGGTGACAGGGCCCTGGGTGAACTCGCCAAGCAGGCGCGGCGGTGTGCAGCTGGCATCGGCCACGCTGACCGGGAACTCGAACACCAAAGCATCTGCACGTGTCTCGATGGCGTCGGCAAGATCGAATCGCCCGCGCTGCATTGCGAGGCGCACGCCCGCCGGCGGCTCGACGACCGTGATGCGCAATCGAAGCTCCGGATGCTGTGCGCGGGGTGTGGCTGGTTTCATGGTGAGACGTTACCCGAATTCTGCAGCCCGGGCGCGTGACAGTGAGCTGCAAGCTGGGTAATGATGCACCCATGAAGCAGACCAGTGGCTATGCGTGGGAACTCGCGTTAATCGGCACCACGGCCGCCGTGGCTGTCGCGGGCTTCTGGAACCTCTACGCCGGCGGCTCGGCCGCGCCGGACTCGTACCACCACCTTCATGTGACCACGAATTTCGCGTGGCTCACCTTGTTGTTCTACCAGGCGACCCAGCTTCGAAACGGAAACTTCCAGGACCATCGGCGCATGGGCCTGCTCGTCCTGGTGTTGGGACCCTTGCTGGTCGCCTCCACCGCGCTGCTTTCGGTGCACTCGGCGAGAAAGGGGATAGAGTCGGGCCAGGGCGATTTCCTCATCATCCAAAACGTGGGCGTAACCTTGGAGCTGGCGCTGCTGATCGTCGCGGCTTTCGTCGTGCGAAAGCGCAGGAAGCTGCACGGCTCCTTCCTGATGGGAAGTGTGTTGCTGTTCTTCGGCATCGCGCTGTTCTTCACGTTGATCAGCTTCGCACCTCCCTTCAAGATCGAAGGCCCGGAAACCTTCTATCGTTTTGCGACAGCGGGCATGGCGGGCAACATCGTTTGCTTTCTGATTGGACTCGCCTTCTTTTTCCGGGATTGGCGAAACGGATGGCCCATGTTGATCGCCGGTGTGTTGTTTCCCCTCAATGATTTCGTGGGGGGGTTGCTCGACAGCCAGGACCTGATCGGGCCGTTGACGATGGCGGTGGCGTCGCTCAACCAACCACTGACCTACGCCGGCACTTTCCTGGTGCTGCTGGCTGCCCTCCTGGCGACCGGCGTGTTGCGCGGCCGGACCAGGCCGGAACGGATTCCGGTTCAGGGAGCCTGACGCAGGATCGAAGGGCTATTGCATATCGGTAAACGATACGTTTATTATCGACCAACGATAACAAACGGACCGCCCATGACCCGTATCCCAACCCATGCCTTGACCCTTGCCCGTCCCGCCATCCAGGTGCTGACGGTGCTGAACCTGCTCTACGGCTGCGCCATTCTGGCCTTTTTCATCGCCAGCTGGGTGGTCCCCGACTGGCCGGCGAAGCCGCTCGGTTACGACCCCGCGACCATGCACGACTACGTGCCGATGGGCCTGCGCACGCTGCAGTTGATGGGGTTGGTGCTGGTGGGCCTGGTGCACCTGATCCTGCGGCGCCTGCTCGCGATCGTGGATTCGGTGCGCGACGGCGACCCCTTCGTCGTGGCCAACGCCCGCCGTCTGCAGACGATCGCGTGGTGCCTGCTGGGCATCGAACTGCTGCGCCTGGCCGTGACCGGAATCGGCGCTGCGGTCTCCATCAAGTCGCTTGGCAGCAACGGATTCTCGCTCGGGCCATGGCTCGCGATCTTGTTGCTGTTCGTCCTGGCCGGTGTGTTCATGCGCGGTGCGCGCATGCGCGCCGACCTCGAAGGCACCGTCTGACATGGGCATCCTTGTACGCCTTGACGAGCAGTTGCACGCGCGTCGCATGACGCTGACCGAGCTGGCCGCGCGGATCAACATCACCGTTGCGAACTTGTCGATCCTGAAGACCGGCAAGGCAAAGGCGATCCGCTTCTCCACCCTCGATGCCATCTGCAGGGTGCTCGAATGCCAGCCCGGCGATTTGCTGGCATTCGATGCGACGTTGCCGTCCTCCGAAGACTGATCACCCACAAGGAAAATCCAATGAACATGCGCACCCTGCGCAGGGCTTGCTGCGTCCTGCTTTTCGCACTGACCACCCACGCCACCGCGGCCACGCCGGCGCCCGCGTCCTCGCCTTTCCTCGACGCCACTCCCTGTTTCAGCCTCGGCTACGACGACTGGATGGCCAAGCTCGCGGGCAAGAGCGGTGTCGACGGCGCCAAGATGGCGATGATCCAGGCCAAGTTCCCGCGCAGCAAATACGAAGACGCGCAACAACGCTTCGACTGCAACGCGATCCGCTATGAAAGCGACGGGCTCACCATCCTGGGCTGGATGGCAGCGCCGAAGCGCGCACCGGGCGGGAAGTTGCCGGTCGTCATTTTCAATCGCGGCGGCAATGGCAGTTTCGGCGCATTGAAGTTCGCGGACCTGTTCACCCACGTGTTTCCGCTCGCCGACCAGGGCTTCCTGGTGCTCGCCAGCCAGTACCGCGGCGTGACCGAAACGGAACCTGCAAAATTTGGCGTTGATGAATTCGGCGGCGCCGACGTAAATGATGTTCGCAAGCTGATCGCTGTGGCCGGGCAGATCCCCAACGCCGATCCGGACAACATCTTCCTCCTTGGTTTCAGCCGCGGCGTGATGCAAGGCTATCTGGCGGCGCGCAACAGCAATCAGATCCGCGCCATGGCGATGGTCAACGGCGTGGTCGACCTGCAGGCCGACCTCGAATTCCGGCCGGAGATGGAACAGGTGTATCGCGAGCGCATGCCCGACTATGGCGACAAAAAGGCGCAACTGCTGCGCGAGCGATCGGCGCTGGCCTGGGCCGAGGAGCTGCCGAAGGCAGCGCCGATCCTGCTCATGCATGGCAGCGACGACGAGCGCGTCGCGCCCGGCAACGGCCTGAAGATGAAACAGCGACTCGATGCGCTGCAGCGACCCAACCGCCTGATCATGTTCGAGGGCGCGGACCACTTCCTCGACCCGGCGAAGGTGATCGCCGAAGCGGTGGCGTGGTTCCGGGCAAACCTGAGCCGCTGAAGCACTCAACTTGCAGTCGAAATGCAGGCCGCAACTCCGAACTGTCCGAAATGTGGCGGTTGGATGAAGACGGGCGGCTGCGGATGCAGGCGCGATAGAACTAAGGGCCAGAAGGTTCGGCAGCCAACAGAGTGGTGGAGCGAACGGAATTCCTGCCTGACAGTCGCGGAACAAACATGTCGAGTGAGATCTTGCTATTCCAAACACTTTTGCCAGAGGCATCCGCAATTGCGACATCCAGATCGTATTGCGCTGACTTGTCGGATCCGATTCGCACTAGAAAGTGATCGGTTTCACCTGGCTTGATCTGCTGGGAAATGGCTTGCCGCTTTTGATATCCGCTCATTCCAGACTCAAGAAACAAGTCGTACTGAAAGGTTGGAGGCCCCGGGGCTCCGGTCGGTGGCTGCTCGAGGGATACGAGCGTGGTGAATCTAAACTGTTTGGATTGACCCGCCTCGGTATCGTATCTGAGTACCCCTGTTACGCAGGCTGGGGTAGGGTCGCAGACGCGCCTGAATCTGGGTTGTGGAATCCGGCCGCTGGCTTTGTACTGTCTAATGTCCGAAACAAAGGTGGTTAGCTGCTCGTCTCCCAATCGGACTGCTTCGGAGCTCTCCAGCATTTCCAATCCGGGATTGTCCTCGCCCAGGTACTCGTTTCCGATTTCCACGAACTGTCGCCTCAATCCAGCCACTACGTTGCTTGGCGGGGGCTTGCTTGGGTGATTGCAGTAAGCGCTTTGTCTGTCCACATCCAGGCAAGTGATGCCATCAGTCTCGGGGTCGGCGCAGACATCGCCGCCATCGAGGCAGAGCGGCTCCAATCGGGAGCCGCAGTTGACAAGATCCGCCTTTAAGGACGCTGGTACAAAACGTCTTATGTCAAATTCCGCTGACGTCTCGATGGTTTCCATTCCCAGGGTGTATGGGAGCACTGTGGGAATCGCTTCCCCGCATCGATCAGGAAGTTCGAGCGCAAATTGCAGCTGGGGGCGAATCGCTTTTCCCCAGCCCTCGTTGAAGATGTCGGCAATACCAGAGTAACCGGGCGACCTGACCACAAGGACCGGGTCAGTGTTTATCTTGCTAGCCTTGACATCAAGAACGATCTCGCTCAGCAACACCACCTGGTCGGAGTTGTTCTGCACCTTGATTGACAGGATCGGGAAGTCCCACTCGAACGCCGAATAAATGAAATTTATGCCACTAACGTACTCGCCCCTTCCAAGTTTTGTCAGATATGCAGCCGATGGCTCGATGCGCATGGCCGAGCCGTCTCTCAAATACTGATACTGCACGTAGAGTTGGTTTCCCACGGTGGCATCGAATTTCGTTGGGGAAAGGGCCGCATCGATCGAGGACTCGCGATCATCCGAAATCAAGGACTTGCCTGAGTAGACGTTGGCACTGACATCCAGCGTGCCTGTGGCATTGAGCAGGACGAGCGCGATGATCGCCACAACTGCGATGCAAGTAACAATGAAGGCCTGGAAGTAGTATCGATGCGTCCGGGCCTTGATCCAGTTCGCGGCGCTGATGTTCTTGGGAACAACCGTGTCCATTTCCATCTGAAGGACCCGGAGCCGATCGGCCTCGGGCACCTTTTCAAGATTCGCGAGCAGGTTCTTGTTTCTCGCAACCCTCCAACCGAGCACCACATAGGCCGCCAAAGTGAGAACGTAGGCAGTCAGGGCGTAGCCGCTGGTGGCTACGATCGGGAGTGATTCAAGGGCCGTACGGAGAAGCGACATAGTCAATTCCTTAAGTCAGGGTTGAGCTTCCTTATTCGCGACGGCGAGCGTGGCATGGTGCTGGCGCAGGAACTGCCGAAGCACTGGTAGGCTGGTTACCTTTCGATACCAGCCCACCAGTGTGGCATTTGAAAATCAATCAGCTACCGGCTCATTGCGATAGCGATCCAACCGGAACTGGAACTCGTAGCGGCCCTCGCTGAAGTTCCATTTGATCTTGCCGTCGTAACCACTGCGCTTCGGCGGTACATCATCCACGAAGAAGCGGTTCGACGTGTCGTTGGCCGAGGTGTCGTCGGCCTCCACCAGTTGTACTCCCAGCCGGTCGACGTAGCGCAGCTCCTTCTCGCCGAGTATCTGGGACCAGTCTTCGGTGTCGGACGAATTGTTGCAGTCGAACGACTTGTCGCCCGCCGCCGGTGCCCGGCGCACTTCGTCGTCGATGGTGAAACGCGTAAACATGTCGTCCGAGCCCAATTCGGGGTTGGTCTCGTCGCGACAGACCAGCGATCCCACGGTAAGGAAACGCAGGTTGCTGGCGTAGGCAACGCGGATCGTCCGCTCCTGGCTGGGGTCGGGGGTTTCCTGACGGATGCGAAGATAGCCCTTCGATCCGCTGCCGGCCAGGATGCTGATGGAGCCGTCCGGATTCGTCTTCGGCGTGCCGCTGTCGTTCGACAGGTCGAGGTCCATCAACTTGGCCTTCACCTGCGCTCCCAGCCCGGTCGTGGTGAACGCCACGGTCTGGCTTTTGCCGGACGTCGCGTCCCCGACCACGTTGAAGCGGAACCATGCTTCGTTCTGCCGGCTTGGTGCAGGCGTCTCGGCGGAGGAGAGCTTCGCAGAAGACCGCACGCCGGGAACGAGCAGGCAGGCGTCTTCCCGCGTGGCGCAAGTATGGCGCCGAACATGCAATGAGTAGTTCGCCTGTGTCGTTCGCAGCATGCCGCGCACCCGCACATAGAAGCGCGCCGGCAGCACAAACTTGTCGTAGCCGTAGCAGCGACGGGCGCAGGCGGGAACCGTGGCGAGCGTCTTGTTGTACCGGCTTACCGGCGTGGTCAGGTCCTCCGGCAGGTAGACCTCGGCGCGCACGTCGTTGCTGTCGCGCCCGATCGAAAACGTTCCGGCTTCGCCAGCATCAACCAAAAACCATTGCAGGGCGTCGGGCGCATGGATGCGAGTGACGTCGGTGGTGCCTTCGCGATCGACTACTACGCCACTGGGGTTGGCCTCCAGGTCAATGCGCCGCGCGATGCTCGGCGAGCAATGGTGGAAGCCACTCTGGATCGAGGCATGCACCATGAAATGGTCGCTTTCCAGATTCCGGAAATCTACCGGGTAGGTTACGTGCTGGACGCAGGTGTGCTTGCTTCCGGGCACCCAGGGCGTGGGGGCGGCAAGGATGTAGTCGAGACGTTCTTCGTCCACCTCGTTGGTGGCCTGCTTGTCCCGATTCGAACTGGTGAAGTGTGCTGTCTCATACATCGAGTTGGCGAAATAGCCCTCGGTAAAGCGCCGGTCCCATTCCGTCCGGTCTTCCAGGTAAGGCACGTTGAGGTCGCCCAGGAAGAACAGTGTTTCCTGCCCGGACGGGAGTCGTCCAGGAAGCTGCGGATGAGTCTGCTCGATCAGTTTGCGAACGGCCTTGAACTGTGCAAGCCGCGTGCTGGCGTAGAATTCGCCGTCGTCGGGATAGTCGGCCTGCATGTGGGTCAGGACGATGTTGTGTATCTGTTCGCTGTTTCGGTGGCGCAGGCGGACCATCGCGACGCCTTTGGCTGACAGGCAGTCGTCGTCAGCGCAGGGCTCGTACAGCATGAACGCCACGTGCGGTGTGGTGGCATCCAGTTCGCTGGCCGAGTCCGGCGGCCAACGGTGCCGCGTTTCCGGCAGCGCCACGAACTCGAAGTCACCCTTCGCGAACAGCATCAAGCCGCTGTCCTCGCCCTTGGGGATAGCTTCGACCTCGGCATTGGCGCCGCCTTCGAAGGCGCTGGCCCGAATCGTCAACAACGGCGCATCGATGTTGCGCACTTGGTTCGGATAAACGGACGCAAGCCTCTGCGCGAGTATTTTCTTGGCATCTTCGTCCCAGACTTCGTTAAGGACGATGACGTCGAGATCTTCTTTGTGGTTGAGGATTTCGGTAGCAAGCGTCTTGGCCCACTGTTCCGTTTCCCCGGTTACTTCGCCCAGGCACTCGACGGCCAGGCCCTCGAAAGGCGGACACTTGAACATCGGCGACAACAGGTAGCTGTTGTACGTCGCAATCCTCAAGCTTCCAGGAGGGACGCCCTCTGCATGGGCCGATACGCACGGCAGTAGGCAAGCGAGCGCGAGCGTGGCGAGTGCTTTCATGGCAACGTCCTTTCACAGGAGTTAGCGCCAGTTGCTGCGACACCGGGGTCAAAAACGCAGGCGCAAGCGTCCCCGATCCAGCCATCTCGTGGCTGAGCATTTCGATTCAGGGTTAGTGCGCAACAACGAATCCGCTGCCCGACAAATCCCTCTAGGCATTTGTACGTGAGAAGGCTCGCACACAGGCCAGATGGCAAGCCGCTTTGACGGCCGCCGCCAGGCTCTTTATCTCAAAGGCCACGTAAACGTGTCTTCGCCAGGCTGGCTCCACAGCGGAATCGAAACACTCCGCCCATCCGCAGAAATGCTCGGCTCCCTTCGCAACCCCAGCGAAGCGGGTCGTTGCTTCAGCACCGCAGGCCAACGCGTCGTATCCGCTTCGCGCTGCCGCAACCAGACAACTGTGCGCGCCAATGCAAGAATCGCTGCCTGGTCCGTGCGGCGGTCTACGTAGGGTGCGTAGCCGGTGGAGTGAGAAATCGAGGTCAGCATGCAGCTGTAGGGACTGACGATGCTCGCGAAAGTTCCGCATTGGCCTTGGGCCTTATCCGGCCACGTGCGGGTCGGTTGGTCTTCGCGCATCCGGGCGACGACCTGTTCGCCGCAGAATGCCGACAGGTTTATCGCGGTGCGTCCTTCGTGGTCCCGCTGATGCATGAAAACCCGGCTTATTGCGCGCTGCCACGTGTTCATGTGGGCATCCCACTTGCCATCCATCTGCGAGCGTGCGAACGCGAATTCGCTCTTCATCGCGGGACACATGTCGAACTCGGCATCGGTCGAGTCTGCCAGCGCCTTCGTGCACTCTGCCGGTAGCGACTCCTCGGCCGGAAGCTCGGCGAGCATCTCGCCAAGCAGGAAGACATCACGCCGCACCGTGCCCACCGCAATCATGCTGCCGATCACCGAGTCGTTGTCCGCGCCGAGCCTGCGCCAGGCGGCGATGTCGTCGCACAGGCCGGAAAGTGCTTCGGTTTTCTGGCCCGTGGCGAACAGTGCGGCAAAGTGGGTGTTGACCAGCCGACGATGCGCACTGAATGGCTGTATTGGACTCGTTAGTTCGGCCGAGTCGAGTCCGTAGCGCATGCCATCGAAATTGTGCAGCGCCAACGCATTGGCCAGTCCGCGTTGGCGCGTCGCGAGCGTGTCCTGCACGTGGGCCAGGTTACCGCGTACAAAAGCCAGGCAGCCCGGCTTCAGCTGCTCGCACAGGCCTGGTCCGTCGTATGGCGTGTCTTGCAGCAGTGGGTAGCTGGCCAGTGGATGACCGGGCCCGATGGGCGCCTGGCCGCGGGCTGGATCGGCCCGGTAATAGTCTAGCAGCGCCTTGCCAACACGTTCCTGCAGTGCAACCGGTACATCATGCTTTTGCAGCCACAACGCGTGGGTCGCATTCCGCCCGCGCACGGGTGCAATCGGCTCCTTGAGCAGCGCCACGGCCTCGCGCTGGTCGGCTGGCGCCGGCAGCAGGCGGACGACAGTCACCAGCAATAGATAGGCGCCCACCACCGCGGTCGTGATAAGGAACAGCCGGGTAATCGTCTTGCGAATCAAGGGCGTCACCTCGTGAAGTGTCTGTTGATGCGCAGCGCCTGCGCCTATGGGCCTGGCGTCAGCGCCGCCACCAAGGTCCAGCCCGTCATGAAGATAAGTATCAATGAGCCCACCGTCCAGAACGTCGCCCGCGTCTCGTGGTTGCGCGCGCTCAGGTAGGCAACGAAATGCAGTAGGCGCGACAGCACATAGCCATACAGCAGCACGCGCGCCAGCATCAATGAAGGTTCGGTCAGCACGAACAGGAAACCGGCGACCAGGAAGTAGGGCAGGTTTTCCAGGTCGTTCAACTGGATGCGGCGGATGCGATCGACGCGATCGTCAGGCGCGAGTTGCGCCGGGTTCGGTTCGGGATTGAGCGCCGTCTTGCGCAGGTCCTCGGGCGCGCGGTAGCCGCCTTTCACTTGCATCATCCGCACCACGGTCAGCCAGGACATGGCGACGCCTTTCAATATCATCAGGCAGGCCGCAATCGCGTACGTGGCGAACAAGGGGTTTTGCAGACTCAGGATGTCCATGCCGATTCTCCTGGGCTTGGGTTTCGAAGGCCTAGCTGCCGGCTAGCCTACAGTGCTGGCAGATGATTGGCACGGTAGACTCCGCCCATGGCCTCCCTCGACCTCCAGGCCTGGGTCGATCGCGAGCCCGGTTGCGGCCGCCGTCGCGCCGCTGCATGATTCAGGTCCGCATCACCTCGAACAGACCTTCAACCCCAAAGGAAGCCGGCACCATGAAGAACCTTGCCCTCGTTGCCGTGCTGCTCGGTGTCGTTTCGATGCCTGCCTCTGCGCAGAACAAATACATCCTGAAGGCGAACACCGCCGTTTCCGAGACGACTGCCCAGGCGCAGGCCGAGAAAGACAAGCAAGCCGCTGCGGAAAAAACTGCCGACGGCGCCGAAGCCGCGACCGGCGCCACGGGCGCATCAGCAACCGACGCGCCCGCCACGGGTGACGCGGCCACCGCCACCGATGCCGCCACTGGCGAAATAGCAATAGACGCCGCGACGGGCGAGCCGGCTACCGATGCCGCTGCGGCACAGGACAAGACTCAAGCCGAGCAGTAAGCCGCTCGGTTTTCGGATCGGGACAGTCGCGTCGCGGCTTACGCCTCGGCGCTTTCATCCTTCGGTGTCAGTTCCGCGACCAGCTCTTCCAACGCGGTGATGTCCGCTTCCAGCGAGTCATGCAACTCGCCCTGGCGCGTCATCAGCGCTTCGATGCGCTCGGTCTGCTTGAGGTCCTTCAACTCGCCGTCGAACAACATCCACTGCGCGGTGAGGCGCTCGACGTTGTTCTTGGCGTAGTGGCGCATTTCCTTCAACTGGCTGACCGTGTCGCTAAGGTGGTCGAGCGGGGTCTTGGTATCGGCAGTCATGGCAGTTCCTTCCGTGGGATAAGTCCACTTCAGGCTACTCGCGTGAAGCTGGCTGCCAACGAAACGGGCTGAATGCGCTATTCAGGGTGACGGAAAATCAAACTTGAATTCCGTCGCCCGCGCGGAACTCTTCCGCGCAAACCGCTGCCCGAATGCGCGCAATGCCGGATAGGCATCGAGCGACAGCACTTCGCGAAACTCGAGGTGCTCGATAAGACAGAACAATGAAACTTCCAGGAAGCTCAAGTCCCGCTCGGGCGGCAGCGTGTCGATCGCCCTGAGGTGATTCATCTCCAGCCAATCCATCGCGCCCAGCAAACTGGCGCGCAGCTTTACCTGCTGCGCATTGTCAGCCGCCACGCCGGACGCCTTGCCCATGATCAATCCGACTTCGGTGGACATGGCCGTCAGCACCAGCTCTTGCGCATTGGCGGCCACGGGGCGTTGCAGGTCTTCCGGCCAGACGATGTCCAGGCTCAAGTCGGAACACAGCGCCAGCTCGCGGCAGATGGGCAGCGAGCCGAACCAGATGCCCGCATCGGTGTGCAGCGTCGGCATCTTCAGGGCTGGGTGGCCGCCGTAATCCAGCGGGTCGGTGGACAACAGATCCGCAATGACGTGGAGCTCGAGGTCAATCTCCAGCTCCGCCGCGAAGATCCGCGGGATGCGGGTGAAATGCGAGCTGGAACGGCCTTGCAGGTGCATGGGCATAGGCTAGCAGAACGGCCCGATACCGCTTGCATGCCAAATAGTGCAGTGAGATAGTTTTGGGCGGTCCTCTGCTTTCCGAAGAGCGAGCGGTCTGGTCCAACAGGCGCGCTGCAGCCCGGGGCTTCGGGAGGTGTTCGGATATTGACTCGGGTCAAGGTGCCATCCGCGCCCACGCGCAGGATGGAAGCGTCCCTCCCTGCCCGGAGTAAATACGATGCACTACCTCATGTTTTCCCGTCGCGCTGCCTGCCTGTGCCTGCCTCTCGTTCTGCTCTTCGCCAGCTCCGCACCGGCGCAGACGACCGATGCCTATCACTCGATCCAGATGTTCCCGGTGGTGGTGGACACGGCGTCCTTCACCCAGCGCTTTAGCTTCCGCAATCCCAATGCCTTCCCGATTTCGATCCAGCCGACTTATTTCCCGGCCGTGGGCACCAGCCAGGCGACGCCTCTGATCTGCGCGCCCGTGATGGTTGCCGCCGGCAAGACGGCGACCATCACCAGCCTTCGCGCCATGTGCCCGGCCCTGGCAGCCGGCAGCCAGTTCGGGTTCCTGCACACCACGTTGTCGGGCGGCGGCTATTTCACCTATGCCGCGTTTTCGCGCGTGGCCAATCCGCAGGGCAATGGCTTCTCCGTCGAGGCCTTCACGGCCAAGCAGTTCACCTCGGCCGACCTGGTGGTGAATGGCATCCGTCGCATGGCGGCGACCCCCAGTTCGCCCGCGTTCCAGAGCAACTGCTTCCTGGGCATCATCAACAACTTCGACCCCTCGTCCAACAGCAGCAACACCAACATCCACTACACCATCTACGACAGCTCCGTCACCCAGATCGGGCAAGGTGACGTCGAATTGATTCCCGGCAAGATCGTGCGCCTGCTGGATGTCTTTGCGGCGGGCGGCGTGGTCGGGGACGTGGACAACGCCATGATCAAGTTCGAGGAACAGGGTCCGGACGAACCGGGCGTGATGGCTTTCTGCACGGTGCAGGACAACACCAGCTTCGGCGCAGATTTCCGCATCGCCAAGCAGGAGGTCGGCGATGCCGGCAACGCCAAGCCGGGCACGCGTATTGTCGGGCCGCAGGACAACACCAGTGCGCGAGAAATCCTGATCGACCAGGACGTGCTGGGCCGACCGTTCCAGCTAGCCGCGGGCAACAGCTCCAATACGCACATCATCTACCTGCACCACCCGGACTTCGCCAATTGCGAACTGATCAACCCGGCGACCGGTCTGCGCGCCTTGCCGAACTACGGCCTGGAAATCCGGGTGATCAGCACCGAGAGCTTCACCACGGAGGCCGGCGGTGACAATTCCGTCGTCATTCCCGACCCGGACAAGGGCCAGGGCACGATCGCCTACCTGGGCGACAAGTCCGACAATGGCGATGGCATCGATGGCCGTACCATCATCGAGGTCGAGTCCAACGAGCAAAACACCGGATCCATCCGGCCCTACAAGCTGCATTGCTTCACCGGCAGCGGCACTACGCTGATGGACCTGGTTCGTTACCAGGAGGTGGTGGACCGGTTCTAGTCGCAAGCGCGAACGCCTCGTCTGCGTCTGTCACAGGCCCTCTGGCGCCAAATTCACTTACCATGTTGCCAGGGGAGCCATCGGGCTCAGTAACAACAGGGGATGAAAGTGCTGCAGACAATGGGTTCGAACTTGAAGAATCGCTTCCAGATGGCCGGGGCGGTAGCAGTGGTCGTGGTGCTGCTGGTGATGACGCTGTTCTTCGGCTCCTGGTACACCATCGACCAGGGCGAGCGTGGCGTGCACCTGCGCAATGGCGCGGTGGTCGGTAGTGCGGAGCCTGGCCTGGGCTTCAAGTTGCCGGTGTTCGACACCATCAAGCGCATCTCGGTGCAGAACCTGACCGTGCAGTACGACAAGGTGTCGGCCTACAGCAAGGACCAGCAGACCGCCGAGATTCGCGTGTCGGTCAGCTTCCACGTGCCGCCGGGTGAAGTGATCGCGCTGTATTCCGAATACGGCAGCGTGGAAGGCCTGACCAGCCGCCTGGTGGACCGCCAGGTGCCGACCCAGGTCGAGAACGTGTTCGGCCAGTACACGGCGATATCGGCGGTGCAAAATCGCGTGACCTTCGTGAAGGACGTGACCAAGGCCATCCGCGATGCAGTGAAGGGACCGCTTGTGATTGACGGTGTGCAGATCGAGAACATCGATTTTTCCGATGCGTATGAAAAATCGATCGAGCTGCGCATGCAGGCCGAGGTGCTGGTGCAGACCGAGAAGCAGAATCTCGAGAAGGAAAAAGTGCAGGCGCAGATTGCGGTGACCCAGGCCAATGGTGCGGCCGACTCGAGCCTCGCGCGCGCCCGCGCCGATGCCGAAGCGACCCGCATCAAGGGCGAGGCCGAAGCAACGGCCATCAAGGCGCGTGCCCAGGCGCTGGCGCAGAACCAGGACCTGGTCGAACTGACCAAGGCCGAGCGCTGGAACGGCGTGCTGCCGACGACAATGATTCCGAATACGGCGATTCCCTTCCTCAACGCGAACAAGTAATCGCTTTTCCGAAAACTGAAAGGGCCGCGTCCAATGGCGCGGCCCCTTTTATTTGTTGTCAGTTAAGCGATGAGTGCCGTCGTTCGATTTAGTGGCGCGACGATGCCCCCTTGCCATCACGAGGCTTGCCTTCGCGTGCCTTGGTATCCAGGCGTCCCGAAATATCGTCTTCGAGGTAAGTCGGCGACCCCAGGTCCAGCACGGGCGAGAAGCCGCCGTAGATCAGGCGCATGCCGTCGAACGGCATCGGGTTTTTCTTCGGATCCATGCGCGGGTCTTTTGTCATCCGTTCCATGCCGGCGTCGCGTGTCGCCTTGTCGGGCCATTCGACGAACGAGAACACCACCGTCTCGTCGCTCTTCGCCTGCACGGCCCGATGGAAGTCGGTCTGTTTGCCCGTGGGCACGTCATCGCCCCAGTTCTCAAGCACGCGAGTCGCGCCGAACTCCAGGAACAGCGGGTCCAGTTGATTACAGTGGTCAATGAATTTTTGCTTGTTGGCCTTGGGTACCGCCAAAACGAAGCCATCGATGTAAGCCATCTTGTTCTCCTTCCGTCGCCCTGGGGGTAGGGCGAGGAAGGACCACCATGCAAGCGGCAGGGTTAACTTCGCATTACGTCAAAGTTAGTTGGGGGTTAGCCCGGTCGCGTTCAGCATGCTAGGTTTAGCCACGCATCCAATCAGGACTGGAACCATGGCCGCAGCCACGCAGGAACTGGAACGTTTCGTCCACGAGGCCCTGGCCAAGGGCATGTCACGGCAGGCCATCGAAGATGCGTTGTCTGGCGCAGGCTGGCCGGCAGAGCAGTCGCGCAGCGCGTTGAACGCTTACGCCGATGTCGAATTTCCCGTCCCGGTGCCCAAGCCGCGGCCGTACCTGTCGGCGCGCGAAGCTTTCCTCTATCTCGTGCTATTCGCGACGCTGTACGTGGCGGCCTGGAATCTCGGCAGCCTGCTGTTCGACCTCATCAACCGCGCCTTCCCGGATCCTGCCGACAACTCTTACCGGATCAGCCACCTCGCGGAGTCGATCCGATGGTCCACGTCGTCGGTCATCATCGCCTTCCCGGTATTTCTCTTCGTCGCCCACTATCTTGGCAAGGAGTTGGCGCGCAGCCCGATCAAGCGCCTGTCGGCCGTGCGCCGCTGGTTGACCTACCTGACGCTTTTCATCGCGGCGGGCGTGTTGATCGGCGACATGATCACACTGGTCAACAACGTGTTGGGCGGTGAGCTGTCGGTCCGCTTCATCCTGAAAGTGATTGTTGCGGCAGTGATCGCCGGCACGATCTTTGGCTACTACCTGTTCGACCTGCGCCGCGAGGAGAAGGAAGAGTGACCACGCCCGCGCCGGGCGGCGCGCTCGGTCGACGGCTGGCAATCGCCGCCAGCGTGGTCGTACTCGCGACGATCGTGGCGTCCGTAGTCGTGACGGGAACGCCGGCGGTGCAACGCGAGGCCAAGCTCGATGCACGGCGCGTCCGTGACCTGGGCCTTGTCGAAGCGGCGATTGATCGTCACTTCAAGCTCGAAGGCGCGCTGCCGGCCAGCCTCGCCATGCTGGCCGACAAGCCCGGCGTGCGCCTTGCCATCGTCGACCCGGTCACGGGCAAGCCTTACGACTTCGAGCCAATCGGCGCGCGTACGTATCGTTTGTGCGCCACGTTCACTACCGATACGGCAGTAACTCCACCAGCTGCGGGCTACTGGTCAGAGAATGAGAAGTGGGCGCACGGCACGGGGCGGCTTTGCTTCAACCGCGTCGCGGACGCAAAAGAGTAGCCAGTCACCAAGGCCAGGTACGCATCGCCAGCCACGCTGGAACACCGATGTAGAACAGCAGGCGGCCGATGCGCTCCAGCCATTGCCGGGCATCGCCCGCGCGCGCTGGGTGCAGCCCGATCAACAACAACGTGCCTGCCTCGGTGATGATCCGCAGGACGCCGGCGAACAACACCATTCCGATCGCCCAGCTTGCCCACCAGATCGCGAATGCAATGAGGTAGGCCTTCAGGCCGAACGTGTAGTACTCGCCAAACGTTCCGCCGTAGGCGATGTGCTGGTGCAGCCGGAACGCGGGCAGTGCCGGCAGCAGCGGAAAGACCACGAACTTCAGCAACGGATGGTCGAACCAGCGAAGCGGGACAGCCAGGCGCGCCTGCGCATAGGCCGCGGCGCGGCTGGCCATCGCGTGTGCCAGCTCGGGCTTTCCGCCGGCGCGAACCAACGCACGTACGAGTGCAGCGGGATCGGCCAGCGCGATGCCTTGCGACCAGCGTCGGCCCGATGCCAGCCGCAACCACACGCCCGTGCCGGGGATCGGAAGCGACCAGGGTTCCACTGCGGAAACGTCACTGGCGCGGATCTCGATGCGCCGCCCGGACTGTTCAATGACCAACATCCCGCCTTCGATTCGAATCGTTGCGGCGAAAGCACGACGGAGCGACCACGCGGCGGCCTCGGGCGCCAGCACCAGGCCGGCGAACATCCACATCTGGGTCAGCGTATTGCCTGGCTCGGCGTTACCGAACAGGGTGATGTAGCCAATCCACGCGAGCCCGGCGACAGCAACTATCCGAAGCAGTGCTGACGCCATCCGCCAGGCAGGGGAGAGCACCACGCACCTGGCGCTGAAATCCTTGTCGAGCGCACTGGCCGCAGCCGTCGCGCCCCGCGCCGTGCGCTTCTTGATTGCGCCCGCGACAGACAATCCAGCCAGCACCACCAGGAATACCATCCCGGCTCGGCCAATCCAGTTACCCCAGGCCATCATCAGCGTATGGCCCGCATCGGACGCATGCACTTCGCCAACCAGCAATTCCTGCTTGCCCATCGATGTGGCGGCGATGACGGCGCCGCTCACATCGATCACCGCGCTGATGCCGTTGGCGGTGACTCGCATCTGCGGCAGGCGCGTTTCGATGCTCCGAAATGCGGCCACGTTCAAATGCAGGTTGGCGCCTGACGGGTAGTCGGTGAACCACGAATCGTTCGACATCGTCAGGATCATTCGCGCGCCCAGTCGCGCACCATCGATGCCCAGGCTCGGGTTCACGTCATCCAGGCAGATCATCGGCAGCACGGGGATTTCGCGGCCGTCCGCCAGGCGCAAGGGAAATACTCGTGCGCCGTCGCCGCGCTTCCAGGTGCCGGCCCAGGGCAGCAGTCGTCGCAAGGTCGGGCCATCCAGCCACGCCGGTACATGTTCGGTGAACAGGAACAGATCGGTCTTGCGATAGAAGCCAAGCTTTCCTGTCTTGGGTTCGACGAACGCGGCGGCGTTGAACTCGCCGTTGGCATCGACGTCGTAGGTGCCGAATACCAGCGGAACGCCGGCCGCAGTAACGAAGTCCAGCACTTCCCGATCGAGGGCGGCGCCATCCTCGCTCTTGGGGCTGCCGAAGGTGGTGGGGTACACCGTCTCCGACCACAGCAGCGCATCCACATGGTGTTGCTCGATGGCCTGGCGGGACATCGCGTAATGCGTGTCCAGCACGTGGCGGACCACTTCGTACGCGCCGATCTCCCGACGCATGCGTTCGTAGTCGTAGATATTGGACTGCACCATGCCGATGCGGATCGGGGCCTGGTCACTCCGGCCGATAGCCGACAGCGACTGCAGCCGAAGCATTCCGTAGCCACCCATCATCAGCGGCACGAACAGTGAAATCGCGAGCGGCATGGCAAGCGCCCGCACGCCTTGCCGTCGCCGACCGATGGCGAAGGCCACGCCCTCGTTCACCAGTACCAGAAGGAAGGTAATACCCGCCGCACCGCCCAGGTCGGCGACCTGGCGCAATTCCGGCGACGGATACAGGCCGTGGCCGATCGTGTCGCCCAGCAGTTTGGGCATCAGCCATTCCATCGCCACCCACGCCGATGCGCCGGCCAGCGCGCGCAGCAGCGGGCCGTGGCGTCGACCGACGACGTGGCGAACCAGCGCGAAGGCGAGGAGCTGCGGTTGCAGCAGAGGCGCAGCAACCAGCAAGACAAGCAGTCCGGTGGCCGAGCCCATGCCGGTGAAGGCGCCGATGGCGATGCCGAACCAGGCGAACACGCACGCGACGAAGGCGATGCTCATCAACCAGCCGCTGAGCAACGCGCGTGGTGCGGTTTCAGTGGCATTCAACACCAGCAGCCACGGCACCAGCGCGACGAAGCCGAGCAGATAGGCGACCCCGCCCCGCGCATACAGGCCGAACAGGACCGCAGTGGCCACGAGGCCGGCAAACGCGCGCCAGCCGGGGTGGGAGAAGCGTGCGGTATTCAGCCGGGCGTACTCCGCGGATCGACCGGGGGCGGAATCTCGATCGGGCGCAGCGGAAGGCCGGGTGGCGCCATCTCCGGCGGCACCACGCGATCGGGTGGAATTTCGATCCGTCGTCCGGCGCTGTCGAAGAATTCAAAATCGGGCGAGTACATCAATATCGGTTCGATTCGCTGGCCGTCGTCGGTTGCCTGGTAGTGGCGGACGTAACCGGGCGGCAACGCGTAATCGTCAGGTACGGCCAGGCCGATCAGCGGCGGGCTGGTGCCTGGCGGCGGAAACGCGCCGATGCCGGTGTGGATGCCGGCCTTGTTCAATTCCTCGATGACTTCCTTCGCGGTTGGCACGGGTTGGCCGGGCACATAGTAGTTGGCGAGGTCGTTGGGGTCGTTTGAACTTCCCTTCACCTGCATCGGCCGGCCGGTCAGCTGGCGGTCGCCGGTCGTGATGGCTGCCGTTGCCGCGCCATCGCTGCCATCTGCGGCACGCATCCCGGGCGTGCCGGCAGCGGAACCCGTGCTGTCGCTTCCCGATGCGGCGCGGTCGGACGCCAACGTGATCAGGTAGCCGAGGAAGCAGCCGACAAGCACCAGCGCGAGCGCCTTGTATAGCCAGCCGGTATGCGAGCTGCCGGATTCATGTTCGGTGATGCGAACGCCATCGCCGCCCGGTGGGGGCGGCGATGGATTTCTTTTTTCAGTTCCAGCCATCGACGCACTCTAGCGCGTCGTGGCGATTACGGCGTGGCCGGGCCGTGGGTGGACAGCGACCAGCCCATGCGCTCGTGCCCGTACGCATTCCAGATCGGGCTCTTGCCGTTGATGAAGGAGGTGTAGCGCGGTGCGCCCGATCCCGTGGAGCCGCCAAACAAGCCGGCCGTTACCGTGCCGCCCGTGTAGGTCGGGTGCGTGTTGTCGGACTGGATGTAGTCGTAGCTGCTCGAGGCCGACACGAAGTGCGTATTGGCGTCGCGAATGGTCGGCCGCAGCGTAGTGGTGATGCGGTTGACGTAGCTTGCTTCGCTCTCGCCCAGGACGTACTTCAGCGCCTCGGAATCAACTGCGCCGTCGCCATTGCTGTCGTAGTCCGCGCCCATGTATTGGGCGAAGTTGTCCGCGCACTTGAAGCCCTTCTGCGAGGCATAGGCGCACATCCAGTAGTTCATCTTTGCCAGGGCCGGCAGGAAGGTGGTGCGCATGTTCACCTTGGCGCCGGTGCTGGAGTCAGTGCACGAGCTGAGCACGTTGTCCGCGTCGTAGCCGGGGTAGTGCAGGTTGCCGACGATCTTCAGCTTGGTGCCGGCATAGGCGTTGGCGTTGATGAAGTCCATCGCCGCGGCGACATAGGTCTTGCAGTTGTTCAGCGCGGTGGTCAGCCCGCTGTAGTTGCAGGTGCCGGTCTGGCTCTTGAAGGCGCTGCGCGCCTGCAGGCCGTCGTTGCCGCACATCTCGAAGGTCACCACGCGGGTCGAGCTGGCCTGCATGTACGACTTTTCCTTGACGATCTTGTTGCTGTACACATCCGACGCCACGGCGCCCGACTTGGCGCGGCGGATGCTTTCGATATCCGCATTCCACGGCGCCGACAGGTATTCGGATTCAACCGTGGGTGCCGAATATCGGGCGGCGCTGACGGTGGAGCCGTTGTAACCGGCATAGATGGAGTCGCCGTAGGCAACGACGCGGTATTTGGTGGTGGTGTTGGCCCGGTTGACGGTCCAGGACACGTTCTGGTTGAGCGTGTTGGCCAACGCCGTCGAGCCGGTGACCAGCAGGGCGAGGGTGGGGAAAAGCATGCGAGCGGACTTGCCGAAACGGGTGGTCATGACTGCATCCCTGTTGGAGGTGTGTTCCCGCAGGAGTCGGGGGACTCCTGACATTGATAACGACAACCTGATCGGCAACCGGCCCCTTGCAGGCCTCCCCGAGCCGCTCCGTACCCTAGCGTTTGTTGTGATGGCCGTCAACATTCCGCCCGCCGCTTCGGGCAAGGGGCCAAAAGGTTTAAATGACTTATGCCACGCGCTGTAACCGTTGCCACCGGTCAGGATGCCGCCACCTCCCCGAGTACGGCCGTCCTTCCATGCGCTTGCCCCTGCTGATGGTGTTGTTGTCGTTTTCCGGCGCCCTCTGCGCCCAGGCTCCGGAGGCCATCACGCCGCACCAGATCCCGAAGGTGCCCGAAGGCATCGTGATAGACGGCCAGCTCGACGATGCCGCCTGGGCCAGCGCTGGCGAGTTCGAGCTTCCGTTCGAAATCTCCCCCGGCGACAACATCGCCGCGCCGGCGACCACCAAGGCGCGCATCGGCTATACCGAAAATGCGCTGTACGTTTCCTTCCGCGCCAACGACCCGAAGCCGTCCGACATCCGCGCCCGCCTGCGCGACCGCGATGCCGCCTATCGCGATGACTTCATCGGCATCATCGTGGATACCTTCGACGACCAGCGCCGCGCCTACGAATTCTTCGTCAATCCCTTCGGCGTGCAGATGGACCTGATCAACGACCAGGTGACGCGAAACGAGGACGATTCCTGGGACGGCCTGTGGACCAGCGCCGGCCGCATCACCGATGCCGGCTATGAAGTTGAGATGCGCATTCCGTTCGCCACCATGCGATTCCGCGAGGGCGACCAGGTCAAGCGTTGGGCGATGAGCCTGTTCCGCAGCTACCCGCGCAGCTCGCGCCACCAGCTGACCAACCAGAAGGTCAGCCGCGATTCCAAGTGCTTCCTGTGCACCTTCGAGAAGTTCGAAGGCATGGCCGGCGTGCGCCCGGGCCGCAACCTGGACGTGGTGCCGACCATCACCATCGCCCGCCCCGAGTATCGCGAAGAAGCCGGCGGCCCCTGGTTGAACGACGGCGTCAACATCGAGCCGGGTGTGGACGTATCTTGGGCGCCGTCGCCAAACCTGACCTTGAACGGTACGATCAATCCGGATTTTTCGCAGGTCGAAACCGACCAGGCGCAGTTGAACCTCAACGACAGCTTTGCCTTGTTCTTCCCGGAAAAGCGCCCGTTCTTCCTGGAAGGCGCCGATTATTTCAGCACGCAGTTCAATGTGCTTTACACGCGGCAGGTTTCCGATCCTTCCTGGGGCGTGCGCGTGACCGGGCGCAATGGCGATGGCACCTATGGCGCCTTCGTTGCGCAGGACACCACCACCTTGCTGCTGGTGCCGGGCGTACTGGGTTCCGGATTTCGCGTGCTCGACCAATCTGCCGATGTCGCGGTGGCGCGCTACCGCTACAACGTCGATGAAAACACCACGCTGGGCGTCATCGGCACCTTCCGCCATGGCGACGACTATGCCAACGACGTGATTGGCGTGGACGGCCGCTACCAAAAGGGCGCGCATACGGTGACGGCGCAATTGCTGCGCAGCGATTCCGAGTATCCGCTGTCGCTGAATTTCGCCGATGCGTCGCCGTCCGGCAACGCGATGCGCGCTTTCTACGAATTCGGCAATCGCGAGTGGAACTTCACAGTGGGGCACACCAAGGTGGATCCGGGTTTCCGCGCGGACCTGGGCTTCATCGGGCAGGTCGGATTCGACCGGTCGCTGGTGGGCGGCAGCCATGTCTGGTACGGCGAGGAGGGTGAAAAAATTACCCGCATGAGTCTTTACGCCGATTACGACGTCACCCATCGTTTCGACGGCCAGCTGCTGGAGCGCGAGCTCGAGAGCAGCTTCAACATCCAGGGCCCGATGCAGAGCAACGTGACTTTCATGGCGCTCGCGCGTGAGCGCTTCTGGAACGAGCAGATGTTCGATGAAACCAATCTGGCGGTGAACATCAATGTCACGCCGTGGTCGGGCATCAAGCTGGGCACCTACATCGGCGCCGGCCAGCGCGTGGACTTGCGCGCGTCGCGCGAGGGTCGCCTGACGTCATGGGATGTGTGGGGCGAGATCGACCTGGGTCGCGGAATCAGCATTGTTCCCAATGCCAGTTGGTCACGCATGAAGCGCGACGGCGGCACCGCCTTCACTGCGCTGGTGTTCGACACGCGTGTCAGCTGGCAGCTCGACCCGCGCCAGCGCCTGCGCCTGACCATGCAGGGCAGCCACATCGAACGCGACCTCACGATGTATGACCCGGGTGCGGTGGGCAAGGGCGGCCGCGATTGGGGCGGCCAGCTTCTGTATTCGTACAAGGTGAACCCGCGCACGGCCTTCTACGGCGGCGTGTCCTATGGCGCCGTGCGCGATGACGACGACCTGGCCCCGGACATGTTCGGCAACAACCGCGGCGTATTCCTGAAATACAGCTACGGCTGGCAGCCCGGCGGCTGAGCCCGGCGGTGCACGTCATCTCCTGACAACAAAACCCCCGCCAGTCTCTCGACTGGCAGGGGAGGGTTGTCGCTGACGTCGCGAGGTGGGTTTAGCGGGCCTGCTTCATCATCAACAACTGGCCGCCTTCGACGAGGTCGACGGGCAGGGCAACCCCATTCACGCTGCCATGGTGCGCTTCCACGTTCAGCAGGAAGTAGCGATAGCCATCGGTGTCATAGCCGGGCGTTCCTTCGAACAAACCAGATACTTCGATGATGCCCGACGACTCCTCGTCGGACTGCTTGGCGTCGGTGCCGTCGATATCCATCGCCGCGCCGCTGATGAAACGGTTGGCATCGTGCTCGGCCAACACGCTGGTGACGCCCGTGGCGGCGTGATACTTCCAGATCTTGCCCAAGTGGACCTGGTTGCCTACGTCTTCCTGCAACAAGACGTCGCCGGCGCCGTCAACGACCAGGTTGTCGAGCATTTTCTGTCCGGTCAGTTCGCCATCGATCAGTACTTCAACGGTGCCGCCAGCCAAGGGGTTGCGAATGTCGGCAAACGTCATGCGCCACAGGCGGGTGTTGCCGGCGAAATTGGCCGTCGTGACGAAGTAAAAGCGGCTCGGATCCTGGGTATCCCACGCGCCATCCTCTACGCGGTTCAGGCCGGTGCCGCCCGTGTCCACCAGCGAGAAATTGCCGACGTAACCAAGCGGGATCGGGTTGACGCCGGTTTCCGTGGCGTAGCCGTCGATGGATACCTGGAAGCTGGCGCCGTTGTTCAGGCCTGCCAATTCCACCGGGTTTCCACTGGACTGCTTCTCACCCAGGTAGAAATACAGCTTGCTTGCATTCAATGCGCCGTCGTCCATGCCGGCGACGATGGTCAGGTCCTGCGGGTAGGGACTGGCCAGCAGGTTTTCCCAGGCGGCTTTGCCGATGCCGGGCAATTCATAGGTCGTGCCGTGCTGGCGACCTGAAACGATGTGAGCGAAGCCGCGGCCACCCGTGGTCTCCTCGCCATTCAAGAAGATTCGACCTTCGTTGAAGCCCTTGCCGCTGGCACTGTTGTAGAAGGCGGAGGTTTCCGCGAGGTCAGCCGAGCAGAAGCGGTTGAACGCTACGGCCGGGGTCGCGACGTACTTGCCGCCATCCCAGATTTTTACGGTGTTGATCAAATCGTCGCCGTTCAACACCTTCAGGTCGCTCTTGCGTACCTGCCACTTCGACACGAATGCGCCTTTGGCGCCATGCGTGCGGACGACGCCGAGGCCAGCGCTCAATTCGTGCGCCACCAGCACGGTGATGGTGCCGTCGCCGTTGTCGAATGCGCCCATGCCGTCGGGGATGCCGGTCATGCGGTAGCTTTCATTGCCCTTGTTCTTGCGCTTGACCGTGTCGCCAACGCTGAGCAGCGAGGTGAATTCGATGCTGCCGTCGATGGGAGTGAGGTAGGGAGTGGCCGAGCTGCTGGGACCGATTTCGGCCATCGCGGTGGCAGGCAGCAACAGCGCGGCGATGATGCTGGACAGCAGGGTACGAGGGGAAAGAACTTTCGTGGACGTCATCTGGAATCTCCGAGGGGCAGGTAGAGGGACAAGCAGCGCCACGCTAGGGACTTCCAGTTGCGGTTTGATGAGACGCGGATGACGGTTTTCGGGCGGAGCCCTGCGGTCGCCCGGCGGGCGCCCGAATGGCCGCGCGGTGACTGGAAATCGCAAATGGAACCGTTTTCGTCAAAACTCTGATGTCAATTTGAAACAATTCCCGATAATAATTGTGACGTGGCGCATGGTCGGGCAGATCCCCGGCCATTTTTATTGCGCCGCACAAATTGAATTACTTGCCAGGGGAAAAACATGTCTGACCATTCACGGCCGCGCCGCCTGACGCTGTCCTTGTGTCTCGTTGCAGCGGTAACTGCATCGGCTGCCGGAAATCATGAAGCCGGCCTGGTTCGTCTTCCCGACCATTACGAATTCGACGCAAAGCTCAGCACGAGCTTCCAGGCCAATGCTGCGGGGCAGTTCCCGATCGCCGTCAGCTTCGATTTCCCCGCTGGCGCCTATCCCACGGTCAGTACCTGGCAGTTGGACGTGCTGTCGCCCAAGGGCAAGGTCGTGCAGCGTTGGTTGGGCGAAACGCCACTGGTTGGCGGCCGCGGAACCCATCGGCTTGCCTGGAACGGACGTGACGGCAAGGGCAGCACGCTCGAGGCGGGCTTCTACACGCTTCGCCTGCGCGCCGTGCCTTCGGTCATCCTGGAAGATGAAAAGAGCCTGACGCGCCTGGAACGCGCCAAGCGTTCGTTCGCGCTCGGTCGCGAAGAATTGATTGAACAGAGCTACGACGTCCGCGTTGGCAATGTTCCGTCACCGCGCATGCCCGTGTTTGCCGGATTGCCGCATGGCGCCAAGGCGCACGGCAAGTTCTCGGTGGGCACGCAGTCGGTCGTCGCCAGCACGCTGCCGTACACGATCTATTACGGAAACCTGCACAGCCAGACCAATCACAGCGATGGCGGCGCGCCCGTCTCTTCGTGCGGCGGCTCGGAGATTCCGCAGGGCGGCGTCTATGGCCCGTCCGATGCCTACGCGATGATGGATACGCAGGCCGGCGGCGATTTCCTGCTCGCCTCCGAACACAACCACATGTACGACGGATCCACTGGCACCAATACGTCGGCCAGTCCCGCCACTGCCAACAACCTGTTCGCGTCCGGCATCAGCGCCGCCAGCACCTACAACGCGGCGCATTCCGACTTCCTTGCGCTGTACGGCAACGAGTGGGGCGTCATCAGCAATGGCGGCCACCTGAATCTGATCAATCCCGATGCGCTGCCAAGCTGGGAATACAACGCCAGCAGCCAGTTGATCGGCAGCGTAGCCACCATCAAGTCCAACTACGCGGACCTGTATTCGGTGATGAAGCAGCGCGGTTGGATCGGGCAGTTCAACCATCCGTCCAGCAGCCAGTTTGCCATTGGCGGCGTGGGCATGGCCTACGACGCCAATGGCGCCGACGTGATGGTGCTGACCGAAATCCTCAATTCCTCGGCGTTTTCCACCAACACCACGGAAACCGAAACCGGCCGCAGTTCCTTTGTTGGTGCCTGGAACATCCTGCTGGAGCGCGGTTACAAGGTGGCGCCGGCGACCAACCAGGACAACCATTGCGCCAATTGGGGCCTGAGCTTCCGTAATCGCACCGGCGTGCTGCTGGCCAACGGCGTGGCGCTGAACCAGGCCAACTTCGTTGACGCGCTGAAGGCGCGACGCACGTTTGCGTCGGAAGACAAGAATGCGCAGCTGGTGCTGACCGCCAATGGCCAGGTGATGGGCCAGACCATTTCCAACAGCGGCAGCCTGACCCTGGTGGCGAACTACGCCAGCGCGGTCGGCGGCACGGCTGCGCGGGTGCAGTTTTTCGAAGGCGTTCCGGGTCGCAGCGGCACGGTCACGCAGTTGTTCGAAGGCGCAGGCACGACGACGATCACGCCCACGGAAGGCGCTCATTTCTACTACAGCCTGGTCACCGAAGCCGATGGTGATCGTCTTTGGTCTGCGCCGATCTGGGTGAACCAGGGCACTGCCCCGACCGACACCACGGCGCCGACGGTGTCTGCCTCGGAATCCGGTAGCAGCGGCACAATCAGCCTGTCGGCAACCGCCAGCGACAACGTCGGCGTGACGAATGTGGAGTTCTATGTCGATGGTGTGTTGAAGGGCTCGGATGCAACGTCGCCCTACGCAATCAGCCTCGATTCGACCACGCTGGGCAACGCCAGCCACAGCCTGACGGCCAAGGCATTCGATGCGGCCGGCAACAGCGCCACCTCTTCGGCCTTCGCATTCTCGATCAACAACACGACGGTGCCGGCGGTTGAGCTGATCGTCAATGGCGGTTTCGAATCGGGCAAGACCGGGTGGACGGCCACCAGCGGCGTCATCACCAAGAACCGCACTTACGCTGGTCATGCAGGAACCTGGAAGGCCTGGTTGAACGGCTTCGGATCGGTCAATACCGAGTATGTCCGCCAGACCATCAGCATTCCTGCCGACGCATCGCTGCCCAAGCTGAACTTCTGGTTGCGCGTCGCCAGCAGTGAAACCACCACGACCACCGCGTACGACACCTTGAAGGTACAGGTACGAAACAGCAGCGGCGCGGTACTCGCAACGCTGGCCACCTACTCGAATCTCAACAAGGGCAGCACCTATCTGTTGAAGACCTTCGACATGAGTGCCTACAAGGGGCAGACGGTGCAGTTGCACTTCGAAGGCACCGAGGGCAGTACGATTGCAACCTCGTTCCTGGTGGACGATGTCAGCGTGAAGTAGGGTTGCCGACGGATGAAAGGAAAAAAGGGAGCCCAGCTCCCTTTTTTTGGTTGACTTTTGCCCGGACGCGCGCCGAACATGCGGCTTAGCCGACCTGAAGCGAGCGCTGCGATGGAAAGATTGTGCTTCCTTGTTGCTTGCGCCTTGTTGCTGCTTGCGCCCTCGACCGTTGCCGCCGGACAAACGGACCCGCTGCCTGCATGGCCACTGTGCGGACGGATCAGCGCCAGTCCGCCGGTCGGCTGGACCGAGAACCAGGGTTGCCCGGCGGCGCGCTTCGGCAACGCCGCGTACTCCGACCAGCCGCTGTCTTCAACCTACGGCCCGCGGCCCCTGTATTCGGGCGACAACCGGTACGACTTCCATCGCGGCGTGGATATCGCCGCGCCGCTGGGCACGCCGGTGTTCGCCATTGCCGATGGCCTGGTGCAGATTGCTGGCGACGACCCGGGCTATACCGATCCGCTGATCAAGCTGCGCCATTTCCGTCCCGGCCAGGCCAGTTGTGCAAACGTTGGCTGCTACTACAGCCTCTACTTGCACGTCAGTAACTGGGTGGTTCCGGTTGGCACCACTGTCAGCAAGGGCCAGTTGATCGGACACACCGGCGCCAGCAGCGCCAGCGACTTCGCCCATCTGCATTTCGAAGTCCGCGACGCGCCTGCATCGGACACTGCATCGGCATGGTCGCGCGATGCCGTGCATCCCTTGCGCGTGTTGCCGTATTCGGTGGCCAACAACACCAGTGTGATTTTCGGCACGGTCAACACCAGCAATGCCAATGCGACGTCTGCGCAAGTGACCATTTCAAGTAATCGCTATGACCTGCAGTCGGTGGAAATGCGGGTGTTCGATGCCAACCATGTCGAAATCGCCCAGCCGGGCAACACGCCCGACGCGCGCGGCTACTACGTGAAGCCGCCTTTCTTCGACATGGAAGCCAGCAATTTCCAGTACAGCCACAAGGACTCGACGGCATTTCCCTGGGAAAGTTATGGCATAGGTGGCGCGAACGAGTGTCCTTACGCGAGCGAGCACGGCGCTGCCTACGATGGCAATGTGCACATGGATGCGCAGTCGCCCGCCGACTTCCACCAAGGCTTGTTCAATGGCGTGTTGGTGAGTACCCGCAAGTATTGGCCGAGCGATGTGGCCGATTACTGGCTGCAGCTCGAGTTCCAGGCTTTGAAAGGCCCGGCTGCGTGCATCGAAGCCACTGCGGTTTTCGTTGGGGCAGCAAGCCAGACGGGTAAGTGGGGCGCCTGCACGCCACCGCCGCCAAGTCCGATCACGATGACCCTGTCTGCAAATAATCGCGGCACGGCGGTGACGGTGCGCTGGAGCGGAGCTACTGGCGCCAAGGTGGATGTGCGGCGCAATGGCGCGCTGTTGGCCAGCCCGAAGAACACCGGTTCCTACACCGACAAGCTGGTGGTGAAGGGCGCGGCTTACACCTACAAGGTCTGCCAAGCTGGCTCGATTACCACCTGTTCCAGCGAGTCGACGATCACGCCGTAGCACGGTCGCCAACGTCTCTTCTGCCTGACGGAGGCTATTCGATAGCATGCAAATGTTTTTTCTCGTGCTGGTTGCGCTGCTGTTCCCCGCGACTGCGGTCGTGACTTTCGCCTATCTGCGCCAAGGTTTCGAACTGCTCGAGCTGGTGCAGCAGGACGAAACCTTGTGGCGTCGCCTGGGCCGTCCCGAGAAGGTATTGATTCGCCAGTTCGACAGCCGCGTGGCGACCATCCAGCCGATCATGCCCTGGCTGGGCTGGATATGGGCAGGGGACCGATCCCACTTGAGCCAGGAGCTGGGTGATCGGTTGATCGCGACCCGCAAGTTGCTGGTTGCGGGGCTGCTTCTGTTTGCCCTCGCCAGTACTGCCATCGTGGTGCTGGTCCTGTTTGCGCCCTGAGTCCGGCCGCCAATTGCTAGACTCCATGAATCCATTTCCCTGGGGAACTCCGTGAAAGTACGCTTGATCGTGATAGTCGCGCTTGGCCTGTTTGTTTCGATGGTCTCGCCATTGGCCGCGGCGAGCGCGCCACTGGACGCAGCCACGCTGAAGCGCATCGAGGCGATCGAGCCGCAGGTCATCGCCTGGCGTCGTGATTTCCACGAACATCCCGAATTGGGCAATCGCGAATTCCGTACTTCGAAGATTGTCGCCGAGCATCTGAAGAAGCTGGGCCTGGAGGTGCAGACCGGCGTGGCCCATACCGGCGTGGTGGGGCTGTTGCGTGGGGGTCGCCCGGGGCCGGTCGTCCTGTTGCGTGCCGACATGGATGGATTGCCCGTCACCGAAGCGGTTGCACTGCCGTTTGCCTCCAAGGCGCGCGCCATCTTCAACGACGATGAGGTCGGCGTGATGCATGCCTGCGGGCATGACACGCATGTGGCGATATTGATGGGCGTTGCGACAGTGATGGCAGCGATGCGCAAGGACATTTCGGGCACGGTGAAGTTCGTATTCCAGCCCGCCGAGGAAGGTGCGCCCATCGGCGAGGAAGGCGGCGCCGAGCTGATGGTGAAACAGGGCGTGCTGGAGAATCCGAAAGTGGATGCAGCCTTTGGCTTGCACATCAGCGCCGCGCTGCAGGCGGGCAAGATCAACTGGCGGCCCGGTGGCGCCTACGCCAGCGTCGATGACTTCCGCATCCTGGTGAAGGGCCGCCAGGCCCATGGCGCCTACCCGTGGACCGGCGCCGATCCCGTGGTCGCTTCGGCCTACATCATCACTGCATTGCAGACGGTGGTCAGCCGCGAAATGAAGCTCACCCACAATGCCTCGGTGGTGACCATCGGCAAGATCACCGGTGGCGTCCGTTCCAACATCATCCCCGCCGAGGTGGAAATGATCGGCACGCTGCGCGCGCTTACGCCCAAGGATCGCGCCCACCTGCACGACAGCGTGCGACGCATCGCCAACAACGTGGCAGAAAGCCTGGGCACGACGGTCGAGGTCAAGATTCCGATGAGCCACGGTTACCCGGTGACCTTCAACAACCTGGCGCTGGCCGATGAGATGCGGCCGGTGCTGGACGCCGTGGCGGGCAGCGACAATGTGGTCTCGAATCCGCCGGTGACCGGCGCCGAGGATTTTTCATTCTTCGCCGAGAAGGTGCCGGCGCTTTACCTCGGACTGGGCGGACGCTCGCCAGCCATCACCGAGGACCAAGCCCCGGGGCACCACACGCCCACGTTCCAGATTGATGAGCAGGGCCTGGTGCTGGGCGTGAAGGCGCTGACGGCCGTGACGCTGAGCTATCTCGGGACGCGTTCGAGCGAGGCTTCGATTACTCCGTAGTCGAGATCCAGGGGCTCAGCCGCCGCAGCCACCACAGCATTCGGAGGGCTGCTGCTCGACATCGCCCAGAGGCACCGAAAAGCCGGCGTCCGTGAAAAGGCCCTGGAGTCCGGCGCCATCGAGATAGGTCGACACGCGAAGCACGTTGTTCAAGCCGTCCAGGTCGATCATCGCAGCGGGGTCGGCTGACAGCAGTGCCTGCTCCACGGACGCGAGGTCGAGGGGTCGGCCGTTGGTGCGGATCTTGAATTTCATGGGGTTTTCCTCGAAATCGGCGCTTCCGCCGGTAGTGCCGCCATGATCGATCGCGGCGCCCACCCGCGCCCTGACCCATATCAAGTTCGGACATTATCTCGATTTGTGCAACGAACTGTTGTAATGCACGGTATTGATGCTGTTTCTGGAACGGGCCATATTACTGGCCACGAGCTTCACCCACCTTTCCAGGAGCAATGCCATGAACAACATCGCCTCAGTTGCCGGCCGTTTTGGCCTGTCCCTCATCTTTATCCTGTCCGGCTTCGCCAAACTCGGCGCCGGTTATGCCGGCACCCAGGGCTATATGGAAGCCATGGGCGTGCCCGGCGCGCTGTTGCCGTTGGTCATCCTGGCCGAGATCGGTGGCGGCCTCGCCATCCTGTTCGGCCTGCTTACCCGTACTGCCGCTGTCAGCCTCGCCGCGTTCTCGCTGGTAAGCGCCTTCCTGTTCCATTTCGACCTGGCCGACCAGGGCCAGTTCATCAATTTCATGAAGAACATCGCCATCGCCGGTGGCATGCTGATGCTGGTCGCCAGTGGCGCCGGCAAGTTCAGCGTCGACAATTGGCTGGTGTCGCGTCGCAACGTTGGAGGTGCACGATGATCAAACTGCGTCCCGCCGCCGAGCGCGGCCATGCACAACATGGCTGGCTCGATTCCTGGCACAGCTTTTCGTTCGCCGATTATCGCGACGACAAGCATATGCATTGGGGCCCGCTGCGCGTGATCAACGAGGATCGCGTGCAGCCGGGCGAAGGCTTCGGCACCCACAGCCATCGCGACATGGAGATCATCAGCTACGTGCTGGATGGCTCGCTGGGCCACAAGGACTCGATGGGCAACGCGGCCAACATCGTGCCCGGCGAAGTGCAGCGCATGAGTGCCGGCAGCGGCATCACGCATTCGGAGTTCAACCATAACCCGTCGGGCCTGACCCACTTCCTGCAGATCTGGATCATTCCGTCGGCTACCGGCATCAAGCCCAGCTACGAGCAAACGGCCTATCCCGAAAGCGAGAAGCGCGGAAAGCTGCGACTGGTCGCCAGCCCCGATGGCAGCGAAGGTTCAGTGACCGTGCACCAGGATGCGAAGTTGTACGCCGGTTTGTTCGACGGCACCGAGACCGCCGGGCACACGTTCGCCCCGGGGCGCCTCGGCTACGTGCATGTGGTGAAAGGTTCGGCAGTGGTGAATGGCCGCAGCGTATCGGCAGGCGATGCCTTGCTCTATGCCGATGAGGCCGGCGTTGCGATCGAAAGCGGTGTGGATGCGGAACTGCTGGTGTTCGACCTGCCGCGCCTGGATTGACCGACGCGCAGGCGGCCTTTTTCAATCAAGGAGGATGTATGGCTACCTACAAAGTCGGCTACCTGATCGGCAGCCTCGCGAAGGAATCGATCAACCGCAAGCTGAGCCAGGCCCTGATCGGCCTGGCTCCGCCCAGCCTGGAATTCCACGAGATCGAGATCGGGAATCTCCCTCTCTACAGCTACGACTACGACAAGGACTTCCCGGCGGTGGCGACGGCCTTCAAGCAGTCCATTGCCGACTCCGATGCGGTGTTGTTCGTGACCCCTGAATACAATCGATCGATTCCGGGCGCGCTGAAGAACGCAATCGATTGGGCCAGTCGTCCCTACGGCACTAATTCGTTCGCGCGCAAGCCGTCGGCCGTCATCGGCACTTCGCCCGGCGCCATCGGTACGGCGGTCGCGCAACAGCAACTGCGCAGCATGCTCAGTTTCTGCAACTCGCCTCAGATGAATTCGCCGGAAGCCTATATCCAGTACAAGGCAGGGCTGATCGACGAGAACTTCAAGGTGACCAATCCGTCCACCGAGGAGTTCCTGGGCAAGTACATGGCGGAGTTCGAGACCTTCATCTGCCGCGTGCTGACGGTGCTGCCGCGCACGCCTTGAAGCGCTGCACTCCCTGAAGCCCCACCGTCCCGGAGTCGGCGCCCCGGCCTATACTCGGCCGGGGACAACACTTGCTGGGGATGGCATGAGCCTGATGAAGCTGAGCGCGCGCCTGCGCGCGCACGACTGGACCGCGGCGCTGATCGAACTGCTGATCGTGATCGCCGGCATCCTGATCGCCTTGCAGGTCAGCAACTGGAACCAGGGCCGGCTGGACCGGGCCCGCGCGGATTCCTACTACGTGCGCCTGCAGGCCGAGCTGGCCGCCGACCTGCGCTCGATGGACGTGGCGCGGGGCTTCTGGGCCCAGGTGGCGGGCTTCGGACGCGCGGCGATCGCGCACAGCGAAACCGGGCAACGCGTGGACGACTCCAACTGGAAGACGGTGCTGGCCTACTACCACGGCACCCAGATCATGCCGATCGAACTGGAGGACACCACCTTCAGCGAGATGCGCGATGGCGGTGACCTGGAACTGATCGCGAATGAAGACTTGCGCAAGCACCTGGCCGACTACTACCGCCTTACCGGCACGGGCATGCGGGCGCACATCCTGCGCCACGACCCGGTGTATCGCATCCAGGTGCGTGGCCTGACTCCGACAGCGGTGCAGGAGTACATCTGGAAGAATTGCTTCCGCCAGCTGGAAGGCACCAACCAGCAATTGATCGACTGCCCGTCGCCCATCAGTGAAGACGAGGCGGGCAACATCCTGACGACCTATCGCGCGTCGCCGTCCCTGCTCGAGAATCTGCGTTATTGGAACTCGACGCTGGCCGTCAGCGACATCGTGATCGATGGCGCGCACAAGCAAGCCACCGGCCTGGCCGCGGATGTCGAGAAGGCACGCGCTCGCTAGGTGCGCGACCGACGCGTGCGCAACCAGCCTGCCGACACCAGCGACACCAGTACGCCCACCGGGAAGATTTCGACGAAAGTCATTGGCATCCGGAACAAGGGATCGGAATACTGGACCCGGAACTTTTCCATCTCGGCTGCGAATGCCGCCAGGGCCTCGCCACTGACGCCCTCGGCCTGCTTCTTCTCGATCAGGAATTTGGCGTACACCGCGCCGAAGTCCACGCCGGTGACGGCCAGCGCCGCTTCCCAGGCCAGTACGTAGATGATGCCGGCAATGACGGTGATGCCCAGGCCCATGCCGAAGGCCGGCCAGAAGCGGATGACGCCGCCCAGGTCCTGGTCGCGATGGCGCTTGATGGCGATGAAGATGGCGCTGAGCGCGAGCAGCATGCTCAGGTAGCCCACGACCATGCCGTATTCCAGCGGCGGCTCGCCGGCCGTGGCGACGGTGATGCCGAACAGGATCGAGCCGACGACCAGGCCCGCGATGACGCCGTAGTAGATGATCTTGCGCAACATGCCTTTCACTCCCAGCAGGTGGATGTGACGCCATTGACGCGGTTTTGTGGGCCGGGGGCAATCGCCCAAAAAGGTGATTTGACGCTTTTCACCCCGAATATTTCTGGGTCAGGGCACGATTCCCAGGTCGCGGGACTTGCGGATGGCCTCGGTGCGCCGGTTGGCGTCCAGTTTTTCGAACAGGCGCGCCACGTGCGTCTTGACCGTGTTCGGCGAGACGTCGAGCAAGGCGGCGATCTCCTTGTTGGACCGGCCGGCGGCGAGTTCGTGCAATACGGCCAACTCGCGAGGGCTCAGGCCCAGGGATTGCTGCGCCTTGGGATTTCCGTCGAAGGGCTTCGGTGGCGCGCCGCGAAAGGCGCGGACACCGACGAAGATGCCCAGCGCCAGGAAAGCCATGGCAACCAGCAGGATATAGATCTCGTTGGAGTGGGCGCGCGCCAGCCGCTGGTAGTCGAGCCACTGGAGGGCCAGCGTGCCCGCGGCCAGGAAGAGCCCGTAGTAGATCGCCCGTTTCCACATCTGCGCAGGATACACAGAAGGCTACCTTCTTCCTCCAGCGTGGGAGTTGTCCCGAGCGGACGCTTGCAAACTGGAAATCCCGTGTATATGATTGAGTACGCACTCAATTAAAGCATCCCCAGTCCATGGCCCGACCGAAGAGCGACGACAAGCGAAATGCCATCCTGGCGGCTGCCGTCCAGGTCTTTGCCGAGGAAGGCCTTGCGGCGCCGACGGCCCGGATCGCCAAGGTGGCTGGCGTTGCCGAGGGTACCTTGTTCACCTATTTCAGCACCAAGGACGAGCTGTTCAACCGCTTGTACGTTTTGCTGAAGGGCGAACTGCGCGACGTCGTCACCCACTCGAATCCCAAGGACGACCTGCTCAAGAACCACTTGCGACATGCCTGGAACGGCTACATCCATTGGGGCCTGAAGCACCCGCAGAAGCGAAGGGTCATTGCGCAGCTGGGCGTTTCGGATCGGATCACCGAGCAAAGCCGGGCAGAGCTCGCGAATGCCTTCGCCGACTTCAACCAGATGCTGAAAGGCGGCATCGCCGACGGCGTGCTGCGTGACCACCCGCCTTCATTCGCGCCAGCGATCATGGCATCGCTTGCCGAAACGACAATGGATTTCATGGCGCGCAACAAGAAGCAGGCAGGGACTTACCTCGATGCGGGCTTCGAGGCCTACTGGAATGCCATCGCCTGCCCGGATCGCGCCGCGATCGTCGCACCGAATCCCCCGGCCCCCGCCAAGCGAACACGAGGAGTCAAGAAATGAGCATCCAACTCGACCACGTGACTGCCGGGGTCAGCAAGCCGGACAGCCACCTTGAAGTCCTGTTGGGAAACCTGGCGACAGGCGATTCCCGATTGGTGCAGGCCTTGTTGCGCGTTGACCTGGGTGCCAGGATCAATGTCGACTCGTCGGCGGGCAGCATCGACATTGAAGGCCGCTTCCGCAGGGAAGACGTGATCCTTGCCATCGAGGCCCTCGGCTATTTCATCGTTTCCATCGAAGCGAAGCCGCGGTCGCCAATGCGATCGTCGGCCTACCTCATCGCCTGAGTCCCTTTCCGAAAGGGATCAGCGGACCCGCACGGTCACCAGTTGTTCCAGCCCCGGCATGGATTCGACGGCGTAGCGCCGGCGCATGTCGGTGAGGCAGTTGTCCACGATGTACCGGGGCTGGTCTTCCTGGCGATTGAAGCGATCGGCCAGGAATTTCCGGCCGCGTTCGGCCCGGGTATAGAAATCGAGCGGATCGGCGGCGATGATTTCTGCGGAGCGCGCGTAGTACTGTGCACGCCGGTCGATGCTCATGGTTGAGTAATTCATGGCTACTTCTCCCTGAGAAAGTTTTTCCGCTTCGCCCCGGATCACTGTTGCGCCTGCATTGGCGTAATCCGACCTTACTCACCTCTTATTAACGTGATCCTTAATGGAATGCGGCCGCGGAATTCCGTTCAGCCAGGTGACAGGCAAGAAGGAAGGGCCGACGATTGCCGGCCCTTCAGGTGCGCACTTACTGGACGACGCCAGGCATCAATAGAACAAGCTGTAGATGACGTCCCGTACCAGTCCATTGGTGACCGCTACCAGATAGGCATCGGAACCAACGCGGTTCCAGCGGTAACCCGGGGGCGGCGCATACAGGCCGTACGGTCGATAGTCAATGTAGTACCTGCCGCCGTAATAGCTGCGCGGCAGCCGCGAGCCGACGCTGTAACGCATGTAGGTGTAGTTGCGTGGGGCGTAATAACGTCCGGCGTTGTAACGATGGCGCGCGAAATAGCGGCGGTCGTCGAATCGGTCATAGCGGTTCGGAACGCCGTCGCGGTCCCGGTCGCGATAGGTGGTGCGACCATCGATCTCATAGCGGTCATTCACGCCATCGCCGTCGCGGTCCCAGATGATGTCGCGACGATTGTCATAACGGTCGTAGCGGTCATCCAGGCCGTCCCGGTCGTATGATGACGAATCCCGATTAATTCAAACTTAGCGTGGCACTCCCAGCTTGCTGATGCGTGAATTAACAGTTCTTGACCCGGCAGCCGCGTTCATCGACGAGCCGACCTGCTAATTCATGCCGGTGCGCGGCGGCAACCAGATCTCCAGAACGCCCGGGCTGCCCTTGACCGACGGTGGCAAGTTTCGCAGCGTGGTCTCCGGCGACACGATCGACCGCACCGCATCGACGCAGCTCTCCGATGCGCCCGGATGCGCGACAACCGCCGGCGACGACCAGACATACGGTGGTTGACGTCGATTGCGCTTCGCGGTTTCCACCACGTTCTGGATGGGCGTCTTGCCGAAGCCGAGTTCCTTGACCAATCGTGCCGCGATCTGCTCGGCTGCCGCGCGACTGCCTTCGTCGTAGATGTGCAGGAAGATTCGCGCGTCCGATGCCAGGCACGTCGACCGCGCCTGGGCTGTTGGAACGGATGCGGCAGCCAATTCGACGTCTCGCACCGCTTCCGCGTCGAGGACCACCGCGCTTTCAGGTTCGGGAGATGGTGGCGGTGCCGGCGGTGGCGGCGGAATCGCGACGACGGGTTCGGCGCCTGCTGTGTCGGCGCTTGCTTCGACTACTGCCGCTGCTTCCGCCTCCGCCGCCGCAACTTCTGAGACTGCATCTTCGGCGACTGCCTCGTCAGCCATCGCAACAGTCGCCGTGTCCGCCGTCTGCTCCGGGATATCGGCTATCGCGTAGCGCGGCAGCTTGTCCGCGAACCAGTAGTCGTAGAAGGGCTTGGGCTCGGCGGTAAGGTCGGTATACAGGCTCTCGCAGGCCCTCTTGTCCTTGTCCACCGTCAGCGACTCGCAACGCGAATTCAGGGAATTGCGCAGATAGTCGAATCGACCATCGCCGCGCTGTTCGGATTGTTCGGCGAAGCTGCTGAATTGGGCTGCGAGCATGGTGTCCAGGTTGCCTTCGCGAATTTCCTTGCTGTGCGCCACGAACAAACTGTCGTAGTCACGGTTCTCCACGCGCCGCGATTCGCGGTACTGCTCGACCCCTTGCCAGGTCGCCAACAGCACGCTTAGCGAAATGCCGGCGCCGAGTGTTGCGCGCGCGGTAAGACCCGCGCGATCGCGCCTACCGACCTTGGGTTCCTGTGCCCGCGTCTGTTCTTCGGCCTTCACCAGGCTCGATGGCGCGTGGGTCATGTCCGTCACGGCGGCCCGTGCCTGCTCGATCAGCGTGCTCGTCATCCTTTCGCCCAACAGCAAGCCCAACTGGTGGTAGGCCTCCCATTGCGCCTCGTCGAAGAACTGGTCGCCGGTGGACTGCTGCGGGAAATCAGGGTTGCGGTCGGCATAGGCCACGATCTCGAACGGCATCTTGTCGAGGCGGCGTGGTTTGACAACCAGCAACGCGCCTTCTGTCTTGTCGCGGTACTGGATGCGGCCCAGCACCAGCCAGTTCGGTGCGGCTTCGGGGCTGATGTTTTCCGGTGTGCCCAAGGCCGCGGCAAGTTCGCCCGGCAGTTTCTCGCCAAGCTTGGCCGGGTCCACGAACTCAATGGTCGCACCGAAATCGATCTTCGCCTTGCGCACCAGCGACTCAAGATCCGAGAACAAGTACTTCGGGTCGGCGCCGCAATCGGCAGCGACGATCACCTTCGGCCGCCGCTTCAACAGCGCGTAGATACCCGTGTTGTCGAAGTGGCCGCCATCGGACACGTACCAGATCGAACTGAACAATCCGGGAAAACGCGCCATGGATTCGGCGACGATGGCGAGCGGCTTCGGCGCAAAATCCAGCAGCGCGGACCGGAAGCGCTTGGGCAGGCTTTCCGGCCGCTGGCTGGAATCGAGCAGGGTCTTGGTCCAGAAGCCCAGGCGCAGGCCCGACAGGAAGAGCAGGCTGGCAAAACCGGGCGAAGTGCGTGAGCCCATGCCGGTGCTCGCCGCGGCGCCGGAGATCGCGATCCAGCGCGACAATCTGCCGGGCGGATTCACGAACTCAGTGGATTGGGCGAAGCTCGTTCCCGATTCCGCGCCCAGCGAGCCAATTGTCAGGGACACGCCCTTGCGATCGGCGTTGTAGTTGCCGGTCCGGTCGTCCACGGATTGGTTGATGCAGCAGTTGATCAGGTGGATGGGCCCGCCATGCCGATGCGGCGCGTAGTCGGTCAGCTCGACATCGTCACCTTCGATGGCTTCGGTCAGCGGGGCGACGCGCCAGGTGTTCTCGGACGACACGTCGTTCAAGGATGAGCTGGGGAATCGTGCATCCGGCCCGTCGCAATTTCCCGAGGACACGTAGGCGCGCTCGATCCGTGCGCGATAGAAGTTGTGCAGCGAGGCCAGGTTGAGCAGGTCGAAGCTTCGGCGTGTCGCCGCCACGTAGACCAGGCACAGGCCCACCACCACTGCCCAGGTAATCACTTGTGGCGCATCGCTCCATGCGGCGCCCATCGGCAACACGCGGGTGCTGTTCCAGATCGGGAACAGCGCGATGCTAAGCAGGGTCGTCCAAAAGACCGCGACCAGCAGGGCCAGCAAGATGCCGAGCAGGTTCAGGACTTTTTCGATGTTGATGTTGGGTTGTTTCGACGACGCCAGGCGCCTCTGGATTTCAGGCAGCGCGAGCCGGCCTGCCGCCAGCACGACGGCCACCAGGGCGGTCAGTCGGTAAGGCGCCGAAATATTTTCCGGGTCCCAGAAAAGCGCAGTCAGCCGCCAGGTGACGAGGTCGAGTACGCCCAGCGCGAACATGACGGCCAGGGCCCACAGGCTGTAGGCCAGTCGTTTGGTGCGCTTCAAGCGAATGCCGACCACCGGCTTCTTTCGCAGCAGGTCGACCATGGTCGCCAGCCAGGCGGTGACGGGCGCCAGGCTGAGGAAGGAAAGCAGGTACAGCGCGACGATGGATGCGGCGGGCACCGTCGTATTGCCCAGGTGAAGCTGGAAGCGGTGGTCTGCCGCCTGGTTCAACCAAAGGCCGAGTGCGACGCCACTTGCGGCGGCAGCCAGTATCAACAGCCAGCTGGTCCAGCTCTGCGAGTCGCGTGTGTACCAGTAGCCAAACAATTGGTGCATCACCGCGAAGATCGGCAAGGGCAACAGCCACCACCACACCGAATCGACCAGGCTGACGAAGGGCAGGCTCCTGAGCGATCCGGCCTCCAGCGGCGGCAGCAGCGACACCAGCATGTGTGGGGCCAGCACCAGCGCGGCCAGCATCAGCACCAGTATTCCGATTTCCAGGTGGGTGGAGACGATGCCGCGAAGGATGGATGCCGTTGCAAAGCCGAGGTCCTTGGCGCCGGCGGGCGTCAGGTAGCGGCCGTTGTTGCGCAACCACCACAACCACATCGAATTGTCCTTGGCGATGCCCGCTTCGACGTCCTTGGCCGGCACGCCAGCGCGGAAGAGTCGGCCTATGCTCGCGCCGATGTAGCCGCCGCCGGAAACCGTGGAAAGGTAGTCGAATTGGCGGAGTAATCCATTTCGCGCCAAGCCGCGAATGACGCCGAGGCAGAGCGTTGCACTGCGCACGCCGCCGCCCGACAGTGCGATGCCCCAGCTACCCTTCGGATCCCCGGGTACGCCCGCCACCTTGCGCCGCGCCTGCACGTGCTGGTCGAACTCGGCCTTCGCCGCCTTGGCGCCGCCGTCGACTTCGACTTGCGGATCGGTGATCACGTCTTCCATTGCGTTAGATTCCCTGGTGATGGCCGTCAGTCGAGTTCGACTTCCAGTGTGTCAAGTACGTCCGTGATGGGATTGGCGTAGGCATAGCTGCCGTTGTCGGGGCAGGCTAACAGCAGGCCTACGGCTGCGTTCGATGATTTCCCGACGATCAGCGCGCCGCTGTCGCCACCCTGCGCGAAACGTGACGAGCCAGTGCGAGGGCGGATCCGCAACTGGTGGGTGAAGCGCGCGACGCGGGTTGGGTCGGTGCGTGAAAGCGGCACCAGCACATCGCAATCCACGTCGTCGATGACGCCGCTGGAATAGCCGGTGGTGCGGGCGTGCTTGTGCACTGCCATGTCCACGCTGGGAAGCGCCACGCCGTTGACGACGCCCACCGTGCAGATGGACGAGGACAGCGCGACGCTGCCATCCACGGATGCGACAGCCGCGTCCACGCGGTTGTCCGCCTGCGCACCCATGGCAATCGGCGCGAAGCGCAGCAAGCGGCCGACCACGTCGCCGGGCTCGCCGCCGTCGCCGATGGCGGGTTGGCAGATTTCCGATCCAATCGGCGCGACCCCGAAGTCCGCGAGCACGTGGTTGTTGCTGAGCATCAGTCGCAGGCCGTGTTCACCGGCTTTTCGCGACCTGACGCGCGCGCCGAGCGTGCCGCCGATGACGTTGACGTTGCCGAGCGAGGCGCCGGGCTGCACCGGACGCTGGCGGGTCAGCCGCTTCATCGTGCACGGCGCCAGCGGCATGGCGAAGTAGGCGGGCGGCGCTTCGATCACGTCGGTTTCTATGCCGGCAATCCGTGATGGAAGCATTGCCGCCAGCCCGACCAGCCGCCTTGGCAATTTGCGCGCGACATACAGGCGTACCGACAGCATGTCGGTGAGTTTGCCGCCCACGCGCTTGCGGCCGATGCCCACGGCATGCAAGAGTTCAGTGGCGCGGCCCTGCAGGTCGGCGATGCGCTGGTGCATTTCAAGGGCTTCGAAGAGCGGATGCCCGGACCGGAAGCAACGTGCGCTCAACTCGCGCTTGGCCATTCGCAGGTCTTCGAAGACGGACGGATCGATGTCGCGGCGCCGGGGCACGGTCAGTATTCCGTTTCGACGGTCAGCACGCCGTCGGACGTGGCCTTGATGGCGATGTTGCCGTCCCAGCCGTTGGCGTAGATGGCCTTGTCCATCGTCCAGTAGGTAAAGTCGGGCGGCGTGCCGTTGGTGGGATGACGACCCTTGGTGCCTACGCGAACCTGCTTGGGTTGGTCGCGCGCCAACGTGATGCCATTTTCCGGGTCGAGCAGGTTGGTCAGTGCGGTCGCATTCGGATGGCCGAAGGCATAAGCGCTGAAGCGCTCGTCATCCGGCCACGAATCGCCGGACTGGATGACGGCAATCTTCGGCGTGACGGCGGCGACCAGGGCGGCGGTGGTCGCGTTGTGCGAGCCGTGGTGTGCCACCTTCAGCACGTCGGCATTGAAGGCGCGCTGGTCCGCTGAATAAGACTCGAGCATTGCCGCGATGCCCTCGGCCTGGATGTCGCCGGTAAAGAGGAATACCGATTTTCCGAAGGCGACGCGCAACACCACGCTGTCATTGTTGGCATTGTTGGCCCAGGCCACGTCCAGGTCGGCGCGACCCCATAGCGCGGCGATCTTCGGGTCAACGCCCACGCCGCCGCGACGGCAGTTGATGGGATCGATCACTTTGCTGGTAGCGCCGGACACGGTCCTGATGTCGGATTCGGCGATGCCCAGGTAGCCGACGCCCTCGGTATCGTTGGCATAGGCTTCCAGGTCGCGCTGGCCCTTGCCCCCCGAGGCATGCGAACTTGGCGGGCCGCCGTCGAGCACGTTCATTATGACGATCGCAGGTTCCGCTTCGAGCAACACCGACACGCCGCCGGTGTGGTCGGCATGTGGATGTGACAGCACCACCGATTGCAGCGTGCGCGCGAGATCGCTGCGGCGTTCGAAGAATTCCTCCAGGTAGGTCTGCAGGCGATCCTTGCCGGACACGCGGGCCGTGTCCTCGCCACCGGTATCAATCAGCATCGCGGCGCAGGAAAATTCGAGCAGGATCGCGTCCCCCTGGCCGACGTCGATGAAGTGGGCCACCATCGTGTTCGCGTCGGCAGTGGCTTCCGGCAAGCCGGCGGGCAAGGCGAACTCTGCTGTCGCCACGTCGTGGATCTCGCCGCGCGCAGGCGCGTTGGCATCCACCGGCTCACCGACGGCATCGCCGGGGCTTGAAGATTGCGGTGGTCCATCGCCAGCTTCAGGCCCCATCGAGGCGATGGGCGCAGACCCCGCAGGGCTGCTTGTTTCCGATCGCATCGGCGCCGACTGGCAGCCGGCGAGCAAGATCGAAATGCCCAGGGCCAGCAGGCCGGGCACCCGTAGGGCGTTGGCGGACACGCGCATGATTCCTACTCCCGGACTGGATTCGATGGCTTGCGCCTAGCGCAAGCGGAACAGGTTCCTGATTTCCTGCGCAAATGGTTCAGACAGTTTCTGGTACATCGCGCCGGTCGGATGCATTTCGTCGAACCAGTCTTCCTCCTTCGGCACCCGCGTGCGAAGGTCAATGAAACGGAAGTTGTTGCGGAACCGCGCATCGCTGGCGAGCGGCTGCAATACGCGTTCGACGAAACCATCGATCATCAGTTTCGCGAAGCGGCGCTGGTCGTCGATGTCGGGCAGGGCCACGCCGACATTGGGTCCGATCCAGGGACCGGCGTTCTTCTTCAGCAGCGCAATCAGGCCGATGTTGGCGACGGTAAGGTTGGCGGGCACGCCCAGCTTCAGGGGATAGCTATAGCTGTGGCCGATGATGGGCGTAGTCGGGCGCAGCTTCACCATGCTGGTGAGCGCCCGTTCGTAGGCCCGGTAGACCTCATCGAAGCGATTCGTCGCCACGACTGTCTGGAACGCCTGGGCAACGGTCATCGGTCCTTTTCCGGCGAACGCCTTCTTCAGGAACTTGCTGACCAGGTCGTTGCCGCCCGCGCTGAGCAAGGCGATGTCGAAATCGACCGACCCGTACCAGCCCATGATGTCCTTCAGGCGCTTGGGCGCGAACATGTCGGTGGCCAGGTCGCCGCTGTCTTCGGCTCGGAAGAACAATCCGCCCTGGCCGACAATGGGTACGCCGCGCTCTTCCTGCTCCGGTGTCGGAAACACCAGCCAGTCCAGGATATTCATGCTCGCTGGCGTCGAGAACCAGGAGTCGCCCTCGCAGAAGACCACCGGCGTGCGCGAGCGCAGGTCCGGGTGTCGCTTCAGCGTGCGATAGATTTCCCTGAACTCGCCGCGGCGAGTGCTGTAAACCGATTGGCTGCCGGCCATGATGGCTCCCCCTTCATGGACAATTGACGAAGATTGGGCGAGCAAGCGGCCACGCGCCAGGCAAACAAAAAGGGCCGGATTTCTCCGGCCCTTCCGTTTTTGCAAACTGCCTGGACTTAGTAGAACAGGCTGTACATCACCTGGCGCACGACGCCATTGGTGACCGACACGAGGTAGGCATCGGAACCAACGCGGTTCCAGCGGTAGCCACGCGGCGGAGCCGACAGGCCGTACGGACGGTAGTCAACATAGTGGTTGCTGCCGTAGTAGCCCTGGGGCAGGCGCGAGCCTACGTCGTAACGCGTGTAGCGGTAGCCGCGCGGTGCATTGTAGCGACCGGCCTGGAAACGACGGTGGGCCATGCCGCGGCGGTTGTCACCACGGTCGTAACGATTGTCGCCGCGCTGGTAGCGGTTGTCGTTGTAGCGGTTGTCATAGCGACCGTCACGGCTGTCGTAGCGACCATCGCGGTCGTAGTTGCCGGCCTGGTAACGATCGTTCCTGCCGTCACGGTTACGGTCCCAGCTGATGTTGTTGCGGTTGTCATACGTGTCGTACTGGTCGGAAACGCCGTCACGATCCATGTCTTCCCGCGAGTCGCCATAGCGCGAGTCCGCATAGCGAGAGTCGGAATAACGATCGTCATAGCGATCGTCGTCGCGGTCGTCGTACGCGTCGGACGAGTAACGATCATCGCGGTCGTAGTAACCACTCTGGGCCGAAGCCGTGGAGCTCATCGCGCCGGTCAGGATCAGGGCCGATGTGATAGCGAGCAAGGTCTTCTTCATGGGGGTTTCCTGGATGCGGAAGGTTCCGCGACGCCATGATGCCCGGCGCCGATTAATAGCGAGTAAGTGGAAGGGGCGGAAACCGACCGCCGGGTGAATGGTCTCAGCGCGCCTGCAGCCAGCCGGGAAGCAGGCCGTGCGGATCGATCCGTGCATCCTGGTCGTAGCTGACGCCATGCGCGGCCAACATCGCCTGCAGCCGACCGCTCTTGAAGGCATCCATGGTGTCGGTGCAGCCACCGACGTGTTCACCGCCGATGAACACCTGTGGAATGGTCGGACTGCCGATGCGCTTGAGAAGCACGGCACGGATCTGTCCGCCGCGGTCGTCGGCCTGGTAGGCCGTGGAGTCGAGGTCTATGGATCGATAGGGGATCGAAGCCTGCGCGAACAACTTGCGCAGCGACCAGCAGAACTCGCACCACTCGAGCGCGAAAAGTACGAGTGGCTGCGTGGGATCAGCAAGGACATGTGCGACGAAGTCTTCGACGTCTGCCGAAACCGGCGTGGCCGAGGATGCTGGTTCCGACTTCGTCGGCATGGCGCAGACAGCTGGCGAGGAGGGCGTCGCATTGTCGGACGTGGTCGCGGGCACGGGCGCCGGCGCAGGTGCAGGTGCAGGTGCAGGCGCATCAAACCGGGCACCGGGTGTCGAACGGGAAATCTCCAATTCCTCGTCCGACATGTCGGCGCCAATGCCGTCGAACAGGGGCGTGCTGAGATACCGCTCGCCGGTATCGGGCAGCATGCACAGGAAGGTCGTGCCTTCGGGCGCGGATGCGGCCACCTGCAGCGTGCCGGCAAGCGTCGCACCGCCGGACGTGCCGACGAAGATTCCCTCGCGTGTCGCCAGTTCCCGCGCCAGCCGCGTGGCATCCGCGCCATTCACCGGAACGATCCGGTCGATCAGTTTCATCGCCACAGCGGCTTCGGTCAGCTTCGGGATGAAGTCCGGCGACCAGCCCTGCATCAGGTGCGGCCGCGCGCTGGGATGGCTCTCCCTGATGCGCCCGTCCGGAAACCGGGATTGCGGAATGCCGCTGCCCAGTACCGGCGAGTTGTCGGGTTCGCAAACCAACACCTGGATGTCGGGGCGCTGCGCCTTCAACACGCGGCTGACGCCCTTCAGCGTGCCGCCGGTGCCGTAGCCGGTTACCCAATAGTCGAGTCGCTGGCCGTCGAAGGCTTCCAGTATTTCCGGCGCCGTCGTGCGCGAATGCATATCGGCGTTGGCTTCATTGTCGAACTGCCGACAGAGGAACCAGCCATGCGCCTCGGCCAGTTCCGTCGCCTTCGCCAGCATGCCCGTGCCGCGTAGCGCGGCCGGCGTCAGCACCACTTTCGCACCGAGGAAGCGCATCAGCTTGCGCCGCTCGACGCTGAAGTTTTCCGCCATCACCACGACCAGCGGATAGCCCTTCACCGCACACACCATGGCCAGGCCGATGCCCGTGTTTCCGCTGGTCGCTTCGATGACGGTTTGGCCGGGCTTCAAGCTGCCGCGCTTTTCCGCATCCTCGATGATGCCCAGCGCAAGCCGGTCCTTCACCGAGCCCATCGGGTTGAATGCCTCGACCTTGACGAAGACATTCACGTGCGCGGGCGCCAATTTGTTCAGGCGCACTATCGGCGTGCGGCCCACGGTTTCAAGGATGCTGTCGAACTTGCCTGGCATTGCAGCGCGAGCCTCTCGTTGCCCCGTCATGGCACCACGATACGCGGGCCGGACCACAATTCAAGACGCTTGCTTCGAAAACAGATCATCCGCCGCCGCCGCACCCTCGAGCTGCAGCAGGAACTGCTTGGTCGGCAGACCGCCACCGAATCCGGTCAAGCTGCCATTGGCGCCGATCACCCGATGGCAGGGGAGCACGATCGGTAGTGGATTCCTGCCGTTGGCTGCGCCGACGGCGCGGGTGGCAGTGGGGTTTCCGATTCGCGTGGCGAGTTGCAGGTAGCTGATGGTTTCGCCGTAGCCTATCCCGGCGAGCGCCGACCAGACCCTGCGTTGGAAGTCGGTGCCGCGTGGCGCGAGGGGCAGTTCGAACTGCCGCCGCCGGCCGGCGAAATATTCGTCCAGCTGCGTGCGCGTGCGCTGCAACACCTCGTCATCCGCTTCTCGCCAGTCGGGTTCGCGTTTGAAGGGGTGGCGGGGATTCTGGAATTCGATCAGGCGCAGGCCGGCGCCATCGGCTGCGACAAGCAGCGGACCCACTGGACTTGGGATGATCCGGTAGTTTGTCATTTGACTGCGTCGACGCGCATCGAGTCGCGCCACAGATGGATGACCGCGTAAGCCCGCCAGGGGCGCCAGCCATCACTTCGCGCGGCCAGAGCCTTGCTGCCGAGTACGCTTCCGTCGTCACTCGCGGCGCGCCGCAACACGAGGTCGTCGGTGGGAAACGCATCGGGATGGCCCAGGCCGCGCATCGCGATGTATTGCGCCGTCCACGGGCCGATGCCGGGCAAGGCGACCCAGCGTGCGACGAAATCGTCCAGAGTGTGCTCGCTGCGAAAATCCACTCGGCCGTCCAGCAATGCGCGGGCCACCGTGCGCACTGTGTCTGCCCGGGCGCGCGTCAGTCCGATGCTTGCCAGATCGGCGTCTGCCAACTGCGCGGCGGTGGGAAACGAGTATTCAAACCCGGACGCGGCAAGCGCCTCGGGCAGCCGCTGTCCGAATCGCGCCGCCAGCCGCGCGGCAAGCGTGCGCGCTGCGGCGACGCTGACTTGCTGGCCCAGCACCGCCCGCACCGCGATCTCGAATCCATCCCAGCCGCTGGGCAGGCGCAGGCCCGGGTGGCGCTTCAGCAAAGGACGCAGGCGCTTCGAGGCGCCAAGCGCAGATGCGATCGCCTGCGGGTCTGCATCCAGGTCGAACATCCGTCGCAAACGGCCAACTACCTCGAGTAAGCGCGTCGAGCTGACGCCATGCAGTTCGAGTTTCAATGCATGTTCGTCGCCGGGCCAGGCACTGACTCGCAGCCAGCCGGGAGCCGCTGAGGGATTCATCGTGTCCGGACCGATGACGCGCGAGTAAGACGATGCGTCGACCGCTTCGACACCGGGCAAGGCGCGCGTCGCGAGGAACGAAAGCATCGACGCAAAATCATAAGGCGGTCGATAGACCAGGCGCAGCGTGGTCAGGTCATCAGTCGGCGCTATCGGCCGCTTTCGCAAGTCCCGCGGCGGCATCCGGTAGGCATCGAGGAAGCTTGCATTGAATCGGCGCAGGCTTCCGAAGCCCGCCGCCAACGCTACGTCGGTAATCGGCAAGCTGGTCTCGGTCAGGAGTTGCTTTGCAAACAGGAGCCGGCGTGTGCAATGCACGCCGAGTGGCGCCACGCCCAGACGGTCCACGAACAAGCGCCGGAGTTGGCGTTCACCGATGCCGATGCGTCCGGCCAATGCCGAAAGCGGTTGGTCCGCCAGGGCGCCTTCGTCGATCAACTTCAGCGCGCGTGACACGGCCGCATCACCACGATGCAAGGCGCCGTCGGCCGGCGACAGTTCGGGCCGGCAGCGCAGGCAAGGACGGAAGCCTGCGGCTTCGGCCGACGCGGCGTTGGCGTAGTAGCGGATGTTTTCGCGCCTGGGCGTGGGTGCCGGACAGACCGGCCGGCAGTAGATGCCGGTACTGGTAACTGCGGTGAAGAACAGGCCGTCGAAACGGGCATCGCGGCTAAGCCTTGCCTGTTCGCAAACGCGCGGGTCGAGGGTGGCGGCGGGAACGGAGGGCGGGGACATGCGATCAGGCTAGCACCGTCGCGGCGCTCGGACTCGCCGGATTCGGACATCAATACCCGGTGATTGGATTACAGTAGGCGCTGCCAAAGGTCCCGGTCAGGGACGCACCCATCGGAGTGTTGAAATGCATCCCCATCTCGCATCGCTGGCGTTCGTGGTTGCTGCCATCCTGCCCGGCGCGCTGAACGCCGCGCCCGCCACCTTGCGCGTGGATATTCAGCACGGTGGTGACATCAAGACCGAGCACTATTCGCTCGAGCGAGTAATGGTCGAAGCCTTGCCGTGGGCCGGTAACCTGGCGCGACCGCTGGACGACAGCAATCGCGGCGCGAATTTTTTCGAGGTGATCGACAGCGCGTCCGGCAAAGTCCTGTACTCGCGCGGTTACAGCACGATCTTCGCCGAATGGCGCACCACGGACGATGCCAAGGAAACCCAGCGCAGCTTCCAGGAATCCCTGCGCTTCCCGATGCCGGAAAAGCCCGTGCAGGTGCGCATCTCCACTCGCGACGCTGGAAACAAATTCGTGCCCGTGTGGTCGGTGTCCGTCGACCCCAGGGCGCTCGACGTCGAGCGCGTGCAATGGCCTGCGCCGGCCAAGCCCATCGCCATCCACAACAGCGGCGATCCGGCAAACAAGGTGGACCTGCTGATCCTGGGTGATGGCTATGCCGCCGAAGACCTCGCCAAGTTCGAGGCCGATGCGCGCAAGCTAAGCACCTATCTTTTCTCGGTGTCGCCGTTCAAGGAGCGCAAGGGCGACTTCAACGTCTGGGCCCTGACTGTGCCGGTGCCGGTCTCGGGCGCCAACCGGCCTTCCCTCGACATCCACCGCGCCAGCGCGACCGGCTTGCGTTATGACATCTTCGGCAGCGAGCGTTATGCGCTGACGCTGGACAATCGCGCCTTCCGCGACCTCGCGCAGTACGCGCCCTACGACGTGGTGGAGATTGTCTTCAATGGCAAGACCTATGGCGGTGGTGGAATCTTCGGGCAATTCAGCACCGCAGCGGCCGACAGTGACTGGACCAATTACTTGTTCGTGCACGAATTCGGCCACCACTTTGCCGCGCTGGCCGATGAGTACTACACCTCGCCCGCGGTCTATGCCCCATCCGACTCGAAGCGCATTGAGCCTTGGGAGCCGAATGTAACCGCATTGCTCGATCCTTCCGCGCTGAAGTGGAAGGGGCTGATGAGCCCGGCGACGCCGCTTCCCACGCCGTGGCCGAAGGCCGAGTTCGAGGCCTATCAGCGCGACAACCAGGCGCGGCGGGTGAAATTGCGCAAGGACCGTCGTCCGGAATCGGAAATGAGTGCCTTGTTCACGGCCGAGCAGGCGTACTCGGATGGATTGTTCGCCAAGCATCCGCAACATTCGGCGATTGGCGCCTTCGAAGGAGCAATGTACGAGTCCACCGGTTATTACCGATCGCAGATGCAGTGCCTGATGTTCACCCGCAGCGATGAGTTCTGTCGCGTCTGCCACGACGCCATCGAGGACATCATTGACCTGTACAGCAAATCAAGCCCTTGACGTCGATTGCTTCCAGTCTCGCGGTGACTGCCCGCATACGCCACTGAAGGCGCGCGACAGGGCGGCTGCGCTCGAGTAGCCAACCTGTTGCGCGATCCGGTCGAGTCCGGTGCCCTGCAGCAAGGCGTCCTTGGCGAGCGTGATGCGGAAATTGGCGAGGTAACTTGCGGGTGGAACGCCCACCACCTGCGCGAACACTTCCGCGAAGCGGCTGCGCGACATTCCGGCGACCTCGCAAAGTGATTCCAGCGTCCATTGTTTTGCAGGCGAATCGTGGATCGCGGTTAGCGCCTTGGCCAATTGCGGATGCCCGAGACCCGCCAGCGGACCGTGCTCGAGTCGCCCGCTGTCCAGCAGGTGCCGCAACACCAGGATCAGCACGACCTCGAACAGGCGATCCACGACGCCCTGGCGTCCGCAGCGCTGGGTGAATGCCTCGTCGAACAACAATTCCAGCGCCGGTTCGGCGCCCTGCAGTTGGTCGAGTGGCAGCAGCACGAAGCTGGGCAGGGCGAGGGCGATCGGGTTGCCGTCGTTTGCGCCGAAGGACAGGTTTGCACAAGCCATGTCGGCGCCGATGTCCGCGTCGGTAATGAATCGGTGCGCCAACGGACGCGGATAGAACAGCAAACTCGGTTGCGTCACCTGCACCACTTCGCCGGCATGCCGGACTTCCATCGGGCCGCGCCGGACCAGGTGCAACTGGCCGTGTCCGTTGGGGGCGAAATCGGTCAGCCCGCACAGCGGCCCGGAATGGAAAAGGCTGGCGCTGACGGAAAAGCGTTGCAGCAGGCTTTGCAGGCGGTCCATGGCAGATTCGGACGATTAGGTAATTAAAACGGACTATACGTGACAAAACAGCCGACACAAAGCCCCAAAGTGGCCGTGCGCAATCAGCGCCCACCTTTCAGGAGTTTCGCCATGTCCCGTCTCGAACTGCACACCGCCACGTCCGCCCCGGCCGCCAGCCAGCCCATCCTGGCCCAGGTCCAGGCCGCATTCGGGGGCACCCCGAACATGTTCCGCGCTGTTTCGAATTCGCCGGCCGCACTGGCTTCGATGTGGGGCAGTTTCGGCGCCCTGGGCGGCGGTGCACTGCCGGCCAAGCTCGGCGAGCAGATCGCTGTGGCCGTGGCCGATCGCAACCAATGCCACTACTGTCTCGCCGCGCACACCGCGTTGGGCCGCAAGGCTGGCGCCAGCGCCGAGGAAATGTCCGAAGCCCAGGCCGGCCGCAGCAACGACAGCCAGACCGCGACCGTGCTCGCCTTCGCGGTGAAGCTGGTGGAGGAACGCGGGAACGTCGGTGCCGCCGACATCGCATCGCTTCGCAACGTCGGCCTCAGCGATGAAGCCATTGTTGAAATCGTCGCGCACGTCGCGCTGAACCTGTTCACCAACTACGTCAACATCGCCTTCGATACGCCGGTTGATTTTCCGTCGGTGAAGTTCCGCAAGGCTGCCTGACGCTTTTGCCGGCGCCCGTCTGCTCACATGCAGGCGGGCGACCGATGCCTAGCGCGCCTTCCACGGCTGCAGCACCAGCAGCACGCCACCGATGATCAGCAACGCGCCCAGGATCCGCAGCATGTCTACCGGTTTGGGCGCTTGCAGCACGCCGAAATGATCGAGCGCCAGTGACGCAGCCATCTGGCCCAACACCACCAGTGCCACCAGCGACGAGGCGCCGATGCGCGGAATGGCCAGCGTGGCAACGACGACGAAAGCCGCGCCGAACAAACCACCGAGCCAGATCCAGGCCGGCAAGCGCGCCACGGTATCGAGGCTGGGCAGGGCCTGTCGCGTCACCAGCAGCACCATCGCCAGCGCAATCGTGCCGACCAGGAACGAGCAGGCCGAAGCGAACAAGCCGCCTGTCGTGCCATGGGCGAGCCGGGCATTGATCAGCGCCTGCAGCGGCAACAGGGCACCCGCCAACAGGGCGAGCGCGGCGTATATCCAGTTCATTCCAGTCCTTTCATCCGGGTACCGGCAAAGCTTAAGTTAAAATGCGCGACGTGAATTGTTGATTCTCGCCCGATACACTGAGGTTCTCGAACGGGAGCTCGCATGGCCGCTGACGAATCCAATCCCGGCTGGTTCCTGCACAGCCAGGGCCGACGCTTCGGCCCGCTGTCCGACGACGAGATGCGCGGCTACTTCCGCGCCGGCATGGTGCGCATGGGTGACATGATCACCGTGCCCGGCCAGGCCGTGATGCAAGCCGCGGCCGATGTCGCGCAACAATTGAACGAAGCGCCACCGAAACCGGCGCCGGTCAACGCAGTGCCGATCGCGCCTACGATCATCATCACCAGTGGCGCGCCGCCGGAAATTGCGCCTGCCAACCCCGGCGCCGGCACGCCAGGCATGCCGACCTTCCCGATGTTCGATTTTCCACCGTCTGCGCCGCCACCGCGCAACAACTGGCTGGTGCCGGTGGTCGGCCTGGTCGTGTTGGTGGCAATGATGTTCTTCGGGCTGATGTACCTGCGGAAGTTCCAGGGGACGCGTCCGGTGTCTTCGCAAGTTGCTTCGGAAGCGGCCGTTGATCCGGGCGCGCCGGTTTTCGTGCCTGGCACGTCGACCTCGGGCGCGGACGAGGGCCTGCCACCCGATGCCTATGCTCCTGCGCAACCAGCCGGCGATGCGACAAGCCGCGAGTGGTTCGAAAAAGCCGACAAGCTGTCACGTGAGTGGGATTGGCCTGGGCTGGCAACCCTTGCCCAGCAGTGGTCAGTCGCAGAGCCGCAACGCAACGAACCCTGGTTGTTCCTCGGCTCGGCAAACGCGAGGCTGGGCAAGAACGCCGAGGCGATTGCCGCGCTCGATCCCGTGCTCAAGCGCGATCCGACGCATGTGGTGGCGCGCACCTTGCTTGCCGACGTCTACCTGCAAGATGGGCAACACCAGAACGCGGTGACGATACTTCGCGACCTGCTGCGCGCCGACCCCAATAACTCGGTGATGTGGAACAACCTCGGCAATGCATTGATCGCAATGAACCAGTACGACGAGTCCGTGACGGCGCTCGAAACTGCCGTGCGCATCGACCCAAAAAACCGGCAGGCCTGGGCCAACCTCGGCACCGTCTACCAGAAGGGCGGATATCCTGATCGCGCTGCAGCCGCTTTCGCCAATGCCGGGACGTCACCCTGAATTCGCCCTACGGCAACTCTCGAGTTGAATGCGGATCGATCGAGTAAGGATGCACCCCGGCGTTGAATCCTTCCTGTGCTTCCACGCGCGCGATCCACGCCCTGACCTTGGGAAACGCTTCGAGCGACAGTCCGGCTTCTTCGGCGCGACTGCAGTAGCCAAAAATGGACATGTCCGCAATCGTGTAGTCGTCGCCGGCGATGAATGGCCTCGATGACAGTTCGCTCTCCAGGATCGCAAGACTGCGTAGTCCGGCAGCGCGCTTGGCCGCGACAAGATCGGGGCTGCGCCGCGACAGCTTGCCGGTAAGAGTCCAGTGGCGCAGCGCGCCAATAACGGACTCGATGTTTTCCTGCTCGAAGTGCAGCCACTGATGCACCCTGGCGCGGTCGAAGCGGTCCGTTGGCAGGTATCGGGATCCGTCGGCCAGGAAGGCGAGGATGGCATTTGATTCGGCCAGGGTCCGGCCGTCGTCCAGCTCGATCGCGGGTACCTTGCCGGTCGGATTGATGCGTCTGAACGCCTCCGACTGACCCTCGCCCTCGAAGATGCTCACCTGCACCGTACGGTGGGGCAAGCCAAGATGGTTCAGCAAAAGCCGTATTTTCCAGGCGTTTTGCGAGGGTAGGTAGTCGTAAAGTGTAAGCATCGTCGGGTTCCGGCATGAACGAGCCCAGTTTCATGAACCCCAGCTGTGACCGCTATCCGCTTCTTGCGAAATACTCTTTTTCTGTAACGGCGCTCTAACTGACAAGACCTGGGGCCGGGGCTAGATTGCCTCCATCCCAGCCGAGTTGTCAGGGCGAAGCTGGGTTGACATGGTTGCCAGCCTCCGGAATCCGGGGGCTGGCTTTTTTTTGGGCCGATGCCGGGCATCCCGGGAGCCGGCTGGACCATAATCAGGTTTCCGCCAAGCGCTGGCGGCCGGGCCGACCAGGGTCCATTCCGGGAGATTGCCCCGCGCATGACCACGCGACTTCGTTTGTCCCAATTGCTGCTGGCCAGTCACATGGGCCTGGTGCTGCTCTTCGTCGTGCTGCTGCTTGCCACGGGCATCGGCACCATCCGATCGGCCGTGGTCGCCCAGGCGCGCGCTGAATCCGAGCGCGCCGTGTCCGAAGCGCGCCGCCGCCTTCAGGAATGGCACCGCGAACTGATCGTCGGCGCCGACCTGCTGGCCGAGCAACCGACCCTGCGCTTCTACCTGCAGCGCGGCCAGCTGACCAAGGCGCGCACGCTGGTCAAGGACTTCCACGGCACCAGCGACATCGAATACATCCGCGTGCAGGCCGGCGGCCGAACCATCGCCGAATACGGTTCGCCGCCGCCCCACTTCTCCGCCGGACTCGGTTTTGACAACAAGCAAATGGCCTGGCGGGTGGTGCAACGGGAAATCCGTTCGATGCCCGGCTCGTCGGTGGTGGTTGCCGAACGCCTGGGCACGCGGCTCGATACCCTGCCCGAAACGGAAACCGACCTGATCGCCCTCGACCTTCAGCCCCTGGTACCCGTGGTGGTCGGCACGCCCGACCCCTGGAAGAACGCGCTGCGCCAGGTAACGCTGACCGGCGAACCGGAAACCTTCGAACGCATCGGTGGCAGCGCTGTGACGCGCATTGCCAACATCCGCGGTGACCTGGGCCGGCCCGGCGCCTTGCTGAGTGCGCGCGTCGCGCCCAACTGGGTCAACAAGCGAATCCTCGAGTGGTTTGGCTCATTCGGACTGACCAGCCTCGCCGCCAGCTTGCTCGCACTGGGCCTGGCGGTGCTGGTAGCAGGCCGCATCGCCAAGCCTTTCGACGAGCTGGCGCGCAATGCCGAGCGACTCGGCAGGGGCGACCTGCAGACACCCGTACCCGCGCCCGTCACGTTCCTGGCCGAACCCATTGCGCTGGCCTCCAGCCTTGAACAGATGCGCCAGCGCGTCGCCACGCTCACCGCCACCGAGCGCACGCAGCGCCAGGAACTCGACGCCGTGCTCGATGGCGTGGACGAGGGCATCGTCGGCGTGGATGCCGGGCACGACATCCATTACGCGAACCGGCAATTCCTGGCCCTGGTCGGGCGCAGCCGCGAGGACGTGATCGGGCAGCGGCCCGAGGACTTGCTGGTCCCGGTGCTGCCTGCGAGCGAGGATTCGATTCCACCGGCCGTCGGCGTGCCGACGCTGGAGCGTTGCGTCGCCGCCGATTCCCGGCGCCCGCTGACCGTGCGCCGGCTTGCAGCCAGCGACGACCGCCAGGTACTGGTGGTGCGCGAGGAGAACGCCATCGAGGCCGCGCGCGCGATGCGCGACCACATCCTGGCCAACCTGTCGCACGAATTCCAGACGCCGTTGTCGGCGCAGATCGCATCGATCGAACTATTGCGCGACCACCTGGGCAATAGTGGCGATTCGATCGCGATCGGGCTGGCCGACGCCCAGTACCGCGGCTCGATGCGGCTTTCGCAACTGGTGGACAACCTGCTCGACAGCGTGCGTATCGAAAGCGGAGAGATGCGGCTGCGCAGGCAACCGGTGGATCTGGCGGAAGTGGTGGCGGAGGCGATCGAACTGATGAAACCTTTGACCGATCAACGCGACCAGCGCGTGGTTGCTGAACTGTCTGAAGGGACGATGTTGGTCGGCGATTCGCCGCGATTGTTCTCGGTGATGGTCAACCTGCTGGCCAACGCCAACAAGTTTGCGCCCGACCAGACCAGCATCTGGGTGCAAATGGAATGGTCGCCGGACACCGTCACCGTGTGGGTGGAAGACGAAGGCCCTGGCCTGTCGTCGCTGGGCGGCACGGACGACTTGTTCGCGCCATTCCGGCGCTCGCCGCACGAAGAACCCAGCCAGCGTGGCTCTGGCCTCGGGCTGGCGATCGTGCACGCCATCGTTACCGCGCATGGCGGTGAAGTGAAAGTGGCGCGACCGGTGCATCGCGAGGGTGCGCGTATCGGAATCGTATTGCCCGTCGAAGGAAGCGCATGAGAATCCTGATCGTTGACGACGATGTCGAGCTGGTCGGCCTCTTGCGCTTTGCGCTGACCAGTGGCGGCTACACCGTGGTGACCGCTTTCGATGGTCAGCAAGCGCTGCGACGCTTGCATGACGACATGCCCGACCTGGTGATCCTGGACGTCAACCTGCCGCTGCTCGATGGCTTCCAGGTACTCGACCAGTTGCGCAAGATCAGCCAGGTGCCGGTGATGATGTTGACGGTTCGCGATGCGGAAGAGGATGAAGTGCGCGGCCTGGATCTCGGCGCCGACGACTACCTGACCAAACCCTTCAGCCCGCGCGCCTTGCTGGCACGCGTGCGTTCCCTGCTGCGTCGTGGCACCGAAACCGTGGAAGACCCGGTGCTGGCCTGGGGTCCCCTGTCGATTGACGTGGAGCGCAGCGAAGCCCAAGTGGCCGGCAATGACCCATTCCGGCTTTCGCTGCTGGAATTGCGCCTGCTGCGGCTTCTGCTGAGCCATCGCGGCCGACCGGTGGAAGCCGACGCCCTGATCCAGTTCGTTTGGGCCGACCGCGAGGCGGCCGATCGGGAATCGTTGAAGCAGGTCGTGCACCGCCTTCGCCGCAAGCTGGCAAGCGCGGGCGGCGCGCCTGGCTGGATCGAGTACGTTCCGAACGCAGGTTATGCCTTCGCGGCGCCACAACCTGGCTGAATGATTCGGGGCGTCGGGACCCGCGATGCGGGCGCACCGACGGCCGCTGTCGTATCTACCAGCCAGTCCACCACGCCTTCAAGCGCCGCATCCGACGACAAACCTGCTTCGCATAGCCGCTGGTGCAGGTCCAGCTGGTGGTGCGCGCTGGTACCCCGCGACGAAATGGCGCTGGCATGCGCGAGTTCACTCTCGCAATGCAGGGCGTCCGCGTCGGGAGCCACCAACTTCATCATCGATTCGAGCGCCTGGTCGAAACCCACCAGGCTTCGGCTTCGCTCGTGGATGAAGCTCGCCTGCGTACCGTAGCGCTTGGCTCGCCAGCGGTTCTCGTCCACGACGCGGCGGGTCAGTGCGGTCCGGTCGAGCCCCAGCGTTGGTCGCCGGATATGGGCGCGCACCAGGCAGCGAAAGAGGGCGGCAATGGCAAGTGCATCATCCAGGCGAGTGCAGGAGTCGGCGATCCGTAGCTCAAGCGTGGGAAACCTCGACGACGGGCGAATGGCCCACCACAGGAAACTCCCGTCACGCAACGCGCCGCACGTCGCCAGCAGGTCGATGAACGACGCATACTGCTGCTCATCGTCGAATGCGTCCGGAACGCCTGATCGCGGCCACTCGTCATACGCTGCCTGGCGGTAGCTCAACAGGCCGGTGTCCCGCCGATTCCAGAATGGCGATGATGTCGAAAGCGCAAGAAAGATGGGAAGCCATGGCATCAGCCGGTTCATCAGCATGACGCGATCGATATGGCTGGGTACGGACACGTGCACATGCAATGCAGAAAGCAGGTTGCGACGACCCACCATCTGGTAGTCGTCGATCAGTTGGTCGTAACGGGCCTCGGACGTGTGGCTTTGTTCATCCCACGCGGCCAAGGGATGGGTGCCCGCCGCCATCAGCGACATGTCCATCGAGGTGGCGACCGCGCCGACTCCAGCGCGAAGTTCCGACAATTCACGACGCGCCATCGCCGAATCGTGCAGGATTGGCGTTGAGACCTCTACCTGCGGAAGTTGCATCTCGTGCTGGACATTGTCGCCGAAGCGATATCGGCAGGCAGCCATGAACGGGGTTGGAACCGAAGCAACGAGGCCGCGGGTTTCAGGGTCGACGAGAAAGTATTCTTCCTCGATCCCGTAGGTGATCGGGGCAATTTTCATGTCCAGATGATGACCCATGCGGCAGTTAGACTGCAGTTGCCGCGCGGTTACGAAGTGGTTGCCATGTGGCCGGCGGTCATTTTGACGTAGCGTTAAGTGGAGGTGAAACAGCATGACGGAAAATGCATTGCGCCCGATGATAGGGCTTTCGCCGCGACTGCTGCGGCAAGTCCCCGCAGAGCTCGGCTTTCGTGGAAAGACGCTGCAATACCTCGAACAATCCGTAGCTTCATGGGTGATGTCGGGCGATGCCATCGCCGTGATGATCCCATCGGTCATCCGCGACACCACGCCAACCGACACGACGGGTTCGGCGCGGGAATTCGCAGCGCGCCTGGACGGGCTCGTGCTGCAGGGCGGCGCGGACATCCATCCCAGTTGTTATGGTGGGCAACCCATGCACGCCGAGTCCGTCACCGATGTGGTGCGCGACCTGTTCGAACTCGAACTGCTGCGGGAGTTCATCGCCGCCGGAAAGCCCGTGCTTGGCATTTGCCGCGGCATGCAATTGATCAACGTACTGTTTGGCGGCAGCTTGCACCAGGACCTGCTGGAGGCTGGCGCTGCGCGCGACGCGCACGTAATCGCGGGCGCGGAAGAAACCTATCGGCATGGATTGTCCATCGTGCCCGGGGGCTGGCTGAGCACCCTGTATGGCGGCGTCGTTGCGGCGCAGGTCAATTCAATCCACCACCAAGGCATCGACAAGGTGGGCGACGGGCTGGAGATCGAAGCCCGATCGCACGATGGGGTCATCGAGGCGGTCAGGCGGCCGGGCGCCGGCTTCGTGGTGGGAGTGCAGTGGCATCCCGAGTTTCACGATCACCGCTTTCCCGACCTCCTGCCCTCGTCGCCGCTGATGGATGCCTTCCTGGGGCAGGCCCGCCAGTCAACCAATCGCCCGGCGGGGCGTTAACTTCATCCAAGCCCACCGCTGCAAAGGATTCCAGATGAAGAAGATGATTGCCCTGACCGTCGGCCTGCTGGCCGCCTCCATCGCCGTCGCCCAGCAGGCAGGCCCGCGCAAGGGCGAGGGCCGTGACCCCGAAGCCCGCGCCGCCGCCTTCGCTGCCAGCGATACCAATCGCGATGGCAAGTTGAGCCTGGCCGAGTTCGAGGCCGCCCGCACGCAAAAGCTTGCCGAACAGTTTGCGAAGATGGACGAGAACAAGGACGGCGGACTCACCCAGGACGAGATGCGCGAAGCCGTGCGCGAACACCGGCACATGCGCTCGGCGCGCAAGCACCAGGCGATGGCGATGCGCGAGCATGCCCGTGCGTTGGACACGAATGGAGACAAGTCGCTAAGCCGTTCGGAAATCGGTGACAAGATGCCGAAGCTCAGCGAAAACTTCGACGCCATCGATCTCGACAAAGACGGCAAGTTGAGCGGCGACGAAATGCGTGCCGGCCGCCAGGCCCTACGCAAGCCCGCGAACTGAGGCCACGGCCAGGGCCCGCGACGTGCCGCCCTGCAGATAGGCGCGCACGTCCAGAGCATCCGCACCCACGGCCGCGAGCGCGTCTTCCAGGCGTGTTCGCGGCGCGTCAAGTACCACTTGCCAGTACTCCGCCTCCGCGGGGTCGCGCAGATCGACCCGCAGGTAATTTTTTGGCGCCCGCATTTGTGTTGGTTCGCCCATCGGCCCGGTCCACCCTGCCAGCGTGACACTCATGGGCTTGGATGCAGGCTGGCGGCAAAGGGTTGCAGGGACCCTCCCAAGACATCAGCGGCTGTCGAGATACTGTTTCAGGGCATCGATTTCCGCGTCGGTCAGGATCGAGAAGCGGCCGCGCGCGACGTCGCTCATGAAGCCGGTCTTCGTTTCCTTGCCGTTGGAAGCGATGCCGGTCTTCATCAGCCGGGAGAAGTGTTCCGGCGTGTAGGCCTTGGCCACTATCAGCGATGGCGTCGGGTCGTCGGGGCCCCAGCCGTTGAGGTCGCGACCATGGCACTCGGTGCAGGAAGTGAAGGCCAGGTGCTTGCCGAGCGCGAGCGGGTCGGTGGGCGGCACCTCGGGTGGATCCATTCCTGCCGTGGGTCGGTCGTCGTCGTAGGGATAACTGCCGTCATCGAGCTGTTTGCGAACTTCGTCCGATAACCAGGTCTTCTTCAAACCCGGATTGGATACTGCCGGAATCGAGCGCAGCCAGACGGTGATGTCGCGAACCTCGCGGTCGCTGAGATGCTCGAACATCATGACAGGCATGCCGAGCGGACGATGGCCGTCGTGGGTCCGGCCCAAGCGCAGCAGCCCATCGATGCCGGCATCGTCGTAGTTGTCACGGGCCACGGTCAGGTTGGCCGAATAGACCTTGAACTTGCCCGGTTCACCCCAGAGTTCCTGACCGCCGCCGCTCTTCCCGTGGCAGCCCACGCAGCCCACGCGCCTTGCCACGCGCAAGCCTTCGACGGGGTCGCCCGGAGCGACCGTCGCGGCAGCAGCGACGGCGACTGCCGCCGGTGGCGCGGCCGCCGCACTTGCTTCAGGTGCGGGCGCCGGGGCATTGCAACCGGCGATCGAAAAACACGCTACCAGCAACAGCGGAAGGCGCATGGCAGCTCCGGCGGGATTTTCCGGATGGTGACCCGGGGCTCCCGCCGTTGCAACCGCGGCGTTACTTGCCCTGGCGCGATCCTGCGCCGGAGGCCTCGAACGCGCTGCGCACCGCCAGGCACCGCTGGTCGCCTTCGTGCTTGGACAGCAGTTCGCGGCGAGTGCCGGGCGACAAGGTTGTCTGCGTGGCGATCGCCTTTTCCAGGCGCGCCACGCTCTGCGCCGTGCAGCCGGTCGGGATCATGCTGCTCGCATAGCTGCGCAGGAAAACCGGATCGGCCGTCTTGTCGATTTGTGGCAGGGTGTCGAGTCGCTGCTGCGCACTCGCTTCGGCCAACGTCGCCTGGCCGCCCGGGTAGAGATTGCGCATCACGACCCGCAAGCGCGAAAACGGTTCGGAGCCGTCCATCTTCTGCACCGTTTCCAGCCATTTCGCCTTCATCACCGCATCGGGACGAATCGTGGAGGCAGACAGGGCCATCAACTGGCCGGCCTCGGACTTGTCGCGTTCGAGTTCCTTTGCGATCAGCGCTTCGCTGCCAGGCGCATCGAGGCGATTGAGCTGGTCGATGATGTCCCAGCGAGTCTCCTGGTCGATCTCGATGCCGCCGGCGTCAACGGTGCCGGCAAGCATGCCACCGAGGTTTGCGATGGCGACTTCCGAACTCGCGATGTCGACGTAGGTGCCCAGCCAGGCCTTGCCCCGGTCCCGATTGCCGCGGCTGTCCTGCACGCCCTTCCACAACACCTCTTCCATGCGCGCGGACATGCGCTTGTCGTAATCGGTGCCGTTGGCGAACACGCGCAGGTAGCCCTTGGCCATCGTGAAGTACAGCAGCGACTGGCGCAGCAGCGCGTTGTCGGTTTCCTTCGGTGCGTTCACCAGCACGGTCTGGATGAAATCATCCAGGCCGAGGCGGCGGTCGCCCAGGCCGTCGGACAGGCTCTGCCACATCATCGAACGCAGCATCGGATCCTCGATGCCCGCCAGGCGGGTGCGCGCGGCGTTGAAGGACGCAGGGTCGAGCACGACTTTCGCGTAGCCCCAGTCCTCGTAGTTCGGGTACACCAGGTCGGGACAGGCCTTGCCGACCATCGCCGGCACCTCGGTGCTGGCGCCCTTGTAGGTGACCGACTGCTTGTCGGACAACACCAGCTTGTCGCCGGACTGGTTGAACAGCGCGACCTGCACCAGTTGTTCGCGCAGCGTCGGGAAGGCCGGGATGGCCGCGCCTTGCGCCAGGCTGAAGGAACTGATCTTGCCGTCGCTGCACTTGAAGTCGGCGCTCAACGTATTCAGGCCCGGCTCGTACAACCATTCCTTCGCCCACGGCGTCAGGTTGCGGCCCGATGACTTCGACAACGCGCCGATGAAGTCTTCCAGGGTGGCGTTGCGATACGAAAATTCGGTCAGGTAATTGTGCACGCCACGACGGAAGGGCTCGTCGCCGATCAGCTTGCGCAACTGGTGCAAGGTGGCCGCGCCCTTGTTGTAAGTAATCGCATCGATATTGTCGAAGGCGTTGGCGGTCGAGGCCACCGGCACTTCGATGGGATGCGTGGTGATGCTGTCGTCGGTGCGGTAGGCGCCCTGCTTGCCGCGATAGAACGACAGCCAGGTGTTGTGGAAGTCGGGCGAGGTCGTGCTGCCCAGCGTGGCCATGTAGGACGCGAAGCTTTCATTGAGCCACAGGCCGTTCCACCACTTCATGGTGACCAGGTCGCCAAACCACTGGTGCGCCATCTCATGCAGGATCACCGAGAACAGGCGTTCCTTCTGGTCGGCGGTCATGCCGCTGGCGGACAGGAAGCGTGTTTCGGTGAAGGTGACGGCAGCCGCGTTTTCCATCGCGCCGTAGATGAACTGCGGGACGAGGATCTGGTCGTATTTCTTGAACGGGTAGGCGATGCCAAAGTACTCGTCGAAATAGACCAGGCCTTCCTTCGTGGCCTTGAACCAGTCGGCCGGTGACACCTGGTTGGCAACCGACTGGCGCGCAAACAGGCGCATCGGGTACTTGCCGCTGGCGTCTTCCCAGACCTTGTAGGGGCCTGCGTGCAGCGAGAAGTTGTAGGGGCTGAGCACCGGCGTGGTTGGGAAGGTCCACTGGCGCGTGGCGCCCGCGTCCTTGATGCCGGTTTCGCGCGTGGAAGAAATGACATGCCATTCCTTCGGCGCGGAGACGTTCAGCTGGTAGGTCGCCTTCAGGTCGGGCTGGTCGAACAGCGCGAACATCTGGTGCGCGGCGGCCGGCTCGAAGTGCGAATACAGGTAGACGCGGCCGTCGGTCTTGTCCACGTAGCGATGCAGGCCCTCGCCGTTGGTGCTGTGCTCACGCGCGTAGCTGACGCTCATGCTGTTGCGGCCAAGCTTCAGGTTGGCGGGGTCGATGGTGATGAACCACTGGTTGTATTTCGGCGTCAGCGTCTTGCCGTTGACGACCAGCTGGCTGATTTTCGCCTTGTCGAGGTCCACGGTCAGCGGCGTGCTCTTGTCCGACAACTGGAAGTCGATCTTCGACGTCGCGTTGAAGGTCGGCTCGCCGGTGAGGGTGAAGTCCAGCACGTAGCTGACCTTCGAAACCCGCGCCGAACGGGCGGCGGCATCTTCCTGGCTGAGGTAGGGATTTTCGGCGCGAACCGGCGCGGCGGACGGCGCGGTCTGGGCTGCAATGGGCGCAGCGGAGAAGGCGAAGGCCAGGAATGTGATGGCGATCGCCAAATTCGGACGAATCAGCTGGGACATGGAGGAATGCCGTGGTTGGGAAGGGGTGGCGGACCGCATTGCAGCCGGACGCCGTAGGCGAGGATAGCCGGACGATGCGCCGTGTCCAAGGCACCAACAGCACTTTCCCCGTGACCAGCGATGTGCTTGCCTTGCTGGCACGGGACCGGCCCGTGCCAGCAAGGCGCGCGACAACTCAAAACTGGTAGCCGAGCGAGAAACCGATCACCAGGGGATCGACGTTCGCCGTGCCGACGTCTCCCAACGTTTCGACGTTTACTTCGGTGTCGAAGTCGAGCTTCGAAACATCGGCGCGCAGGAACAGGTTTTCAGTTACGAAGAAATCCACGCCACCGCCATAGACCAGGCCATTCGAATTGCCGGCACTCACGTCCAGGCCGGCCAGCGCACCCTGGGACTGTTCGCCGGACAAGGCCACCCAACCGTAGCCCAGGCGCACGAACGGACGCACTTTCGACTCGGGCAGGAATTGGTAGTTGATGCTCAACACCGTGGGGCGATGCTCGACACTGGCGACCGTGCCCGGACCGTCCAGGCTCACCTCGTGCTCGTAGGCGACCAGCGCGGTGTTGAGTTCAGCGAAGACATTGGGATTGAACTTGTAGCCGAGGCTGCCGGTCAGGCTCCAGTCGTCGGTGACGCTGGCGTCGGCGCCGGCGAGCGCGCCATTGTCGGAGTCGGGATTGACGTTGGTGTAGCCAACGGTGCCGAAGAACTGGGCGTTGGCGGCGCCAGAGGCGAGGAGGCCCGCGAGGGCCAGTGAAGCGAGGCAGGTCTTTTTCATTGCGAAGCTCCGTCGTCAGGGGTTGCGGGTTGGGCAATCAGTGGCTTGCCGGGGCGCAAAGCTAACGATCCGCGAATAAAGGCCATGTGTAAGAAATTTGCAAAATCGTGATCACGTCGTGAAGACGAGCAGGTTGGCCGCATCCACGGCATTGCCGCGTGTAATGCAGGAACGGGCTTGATTTGGAACTGGAGTCGAATGGAACCTGCTACTGGCAACTGGCCCTCGGGCCCGACGGGTCGCTTCCTGGTAACGCTGCGCGACGGGCCCATCGCAAAGTCACGCGTGTTGCACGATGCAGCGGGCCTGCGCACGGCCAGCAGCATGGACCTGCCCTCGGCGGCCGAGCTCGAGATGTTGGGCGGCTTGAATGGCGTCGTATATGAAAACGTCGGCGTCGCCGTCGTGGATGTGGATCCCGAACAGACGTTTGCACTCTCGCGCGCGCTGTCGGATCCGGACAATCCCATCCTCGCCGTGGAGCCCGAGCAATACGGCCACGCGCTTGCCGACCTGATGGAAGGCCAGGTGCGGGGCATTGGCACGCCCTACGCCGACAGCCTGTATTTCACCTGGGGACTGCAGGCGACGGGCGCGTCCACCAGCCATGGCGGTGCGCGCGACATTCGGGTGGCGGTACTCGATAGCGGATTCGACCTGGGTCATCCGGATTTCAAAGGGCGCAATCCGCTCGCGCGCAGTTTTGTTCCAGGCGCAGCGACGGTGCAGGATGGTTTCGGCCACGGCACGCACGTTGTCGGCACCTGCTGCGGACCGCGACGCGTCAGTGGATCGAGCCGCGCCTACGGCATCGCCAACGATGCGCCGCTGCTGGTCGGTAAAGTGCTCGACGACGCCGGCGGCTACCAGGACGAATGGGTGATCGCCGGGATCAGCTGGGCCCTGGCCAATCGCGCCGACATCATTTCGATGTCACTGGGCGCCTTCGTGTTCGGTGGCATGGGCTACGTCCAGGCTTACGAACAGATTGCAAAAAAGGCGCTCGCCGCCAACAGCCTGGTCATCGCCGCGGCCGGCAACACGCGTAACAGCGCCGTGTACAGCCCTGCCAACTGCCCCTCCATCCTGGCGGTCGGTGCGGTGGACCGAAGGCTGGACCTGGCGCCGTTTTCTTCCATCGGCATCAACCCGAACGGCGGCGAAGTGAACCTGGTTGGGCCCGGCGTGGAAGTTCATTCGAGCAAGCCCATGTCGGCACGCTATGGCGTGATGCAGGGCACCAGCATGGCGACGCCGCACGTTTCGGGTTGCGCCGCGCTGTGGGCGCAGGCGACTGGTTTGCGTGGGCGCGAACTTTGGGAACAGTTGCGCGTGTCGGCGCGCCCGATTGGGCTGCCGACGCAGCATGGCGGGGCTGGATTGGTGCAGGCGCCGCAGTTCTAGGGTGTCGAACGGCATTGGCAATTTGCCGCTTTCGATCCTATCTTCAGCAGGCCGGCAATGATTCCGGACAAAGGAAATGAAAAACTTCATGTTAGGACTCGTGCTTGCCGCAGCATTGGCCTCCACTTCGGCGATTGACGCCGCGGCCGAGAGGGAAGGCTCTCGCCACCTTGATCGCATGGTGGCTTCGCTGCGGGCAAGTTCGTCGCCGCGCGACCAGGCCCTGGCTACGCGGCTTTACACCATCGAAATGCTGTCTGATCCCGCTGACAAGGCATGGCGCGGCATCGCCTTGCGCAAGGCCGCAGCCGATGCACCCAATGACAGGCTGGTACAGTGGCTGTGGGCCACCGCCGACGAAGGCGGTAGCGGCTGCAATGCCACGAATCCCTGCCCGGAACGACAGATGGCGTTGGCAAACCTGGAGCCGGACAATGCGGCGGCCTGGATTCCGACCGGCCAGGACGCCTGGAAACGGCGCGATGATGCTGCCCTGGATTCGCTGTTGCAAAAAATGTCTGGAGCAAGTTACTACGATGAGTTGTTCGAAGAGGCCGTGGTCGCCTTGAACAAGCTATACATCCGCTATCCGATTCCCGCACCGGTGACGCAAGCATGGACGGCCCGCGAGCGGCGGCAGTCGGACATGGTTTCGGAAATCGATCCGGAAACCGCCGGCATTGTCGCGGCCATAGCTAATGCCGCTGCCTTTGCCCTGCCTGCCATGGCCGCGCTGCAGGCCTGCGACCGGAAGAAGAACCCGAAGGCGGCTGAAGCGCGCTTCGAAGACTGTGGCCGCCTGGGCCGGATGATACTGGCCGAGGGACACACCATGTGGTCCACCAGCATGGCGACCCTGGTGTTGAGGCGATCTGGCAACATCGATCACAAAGATATTGCCCTCATTCGCGGCCAGCGCTGGCGATCCCATCAGGCAGCGACCTCGTCGTCGAACTACTTGTCTGACATGGCCGGGTTTCGCGCCTACTTCGCTGACCTCGAATCCACCCGCAGCGAGCTTCGCGCGCAGGAGTTGCAGCTGCAACGCGCCGGAATTCCCATGGCGCCGCCCGAAGGATGGATGCCTAAGGATCTTGCCGACCTCAAACCTGGTGGCTAGGCTGCTGCCCGCCACTTCAACCCCTGGGAGAATCGTGATGGCCGAGAATTCAAGTCATGCGGGAAGCTGTTTTTGCGGCGCCGTGAAATTCAACGTGACCGGTGATCCGGCGGCCATGGGCTACTGTCATTGTGCATCGTGCCGGCACTGGTCCGCGGGTCCGGTGAATGCATTTTCTCTCTGGCAACCGGGTGCGCTGGAAGTGACGCAGGGCGCCGACAAGATCGGCACCTACAACCACACGCCCATCAGCTACCGGAAGTGGTGCAAGAACTGCGGCGGCCACCTGTTCACCGACCATCCCACGATGGGCCTGGTGGATGTCTATGCGGCGATGATCCCGACGCTGGCCTTCACGCCGGGTGTGCACGTGAACTACCAGGAGACCGTGCTGCGCATCCACGACGGTCTGCCGAAGTTCAAGGACATGCCTGCCGAAATGGGCGGGTCGGGTGACTTGTTGCCCGAGTGAACTGGATGCCCGTGCCGGTCCTTTGCGAGCGGCGCGAACCCGTGACCGTCGATGATTGAAGAAGCGGGTGTCGTCGAGCATCTGGACGTGCTGGTGGTCGGCGCGGGGCTGTCCGGAATCGCGGCAGCCCACCACTTGCTGGCGGAATGCCCCGGCAAATCGTTCGCCATCCTCGAAAGCCGCGCGGCCATCGGCGGCACCTGGGACCTGTTCCGCTACCCGGGCGTGCGTTCCGATTCCGACATCTACACGCTGGGATATTCCTTCAAGCCATGGGCTGGCAAGGAAACCATCGCCGACGGCGACGCGATCCTCGACTACATGAAGGACGTCGCGCGCGCGGAGGGGATCGACCGCAGGATCCGCTTCGGGCATCGCCTGGCTAGTGCCTCGTGGGACAGTTCGACCGCGCGATGGACCGTGCAGGTGGATCGCGGCGAGTCTTTGCCAATCCTCGCCCTTACCTGCAATTTTCTATTCCTGTGCACGGGCTATTACAGCTACAGCGAAGCACATCGTCCCGAGTTCCCGGGCGAGTCGGACTTCGGCGGCTCCGTCGTCCATCCGCAATTCTGGCCCGTGGGACTGGATTGCCGGGGCAAGCACATCGTGGTGATCGGCAGCGGGGCCACCGCGGTAACGCTGGTGCCTGCGCTGGCCGCCGAGGCCGCGCGGGTAACGATGTTGCAGCGCTCGCCCAGCTACGTATTCGACCGCCCGCGTGTGGACCGCGTGGTCAATGCGCTGCGTACGCTGCTGCCCGGCATGGCCGGCTATCGGCTCGCCCGCCTGAAATTCATGGTGCGCGACCTGGTGATGTACCAGTTGGCCGTACGCCTGCCAGCGCTGGTCAAGCGCGTGATGCTTTTCCGCGTGCGCGGCGCGTTGGGGTCGGCGACACAAGTGGCCGAGCATTTCACCCCGCGCTATCCACCCTGGAGCCAGCGCGTGTGCCTGGTGCCCGATGGCGACTTGTTCGCCAGCCTGCGCACCGGCAAATCGGTGATGGAAACCGGAACGATAGATCGCTTCACTGCGACGGGAATTCGCCTGCATTCCGGAAAGGAGCTGCCCGCCGACATCATCGTCACTGCCACCGGACTGAAGATGGAGGTAATGAGCGGCGTGGCCCTGAGCGTCGATGGGGTTCCGGTGCAGCTCGGCGATACGCTGGTCTACAAGGGCTGCATGATTTCCGGCGTGCCCAACCTCGCGCTGGCCTTCGGCTATGCCAATGCCTCGTGGACGCTGAAGTCGGAACTCGTGTGCCGCCATGTCTGCCGCGTGCTGAAGCACATGGACCGCACCGGCAATCCGGTTTGCGTGCCCGATGCCCGCGGCGTACGGGCGACCACGGACCCCCTGCTGCAATTGAGTTCGAACTATATTGCGCGCGCGCTTGTCTACTTGCCCAAGCAGGGTGATCGACTGCCCTGGAAGGCGCTGCACAATTATGCCCTCGACACCCTGTTGTTGCGTTTTGGCAGGTTGGACGATGGGTCACTGATGTTTTCGAAACCGACAAGCAAGGGTCCTTGATGCGTCCATGTAAAAGTTTTGTTGCTCTTCTTTTTCTGTCGATCATCCCGATGATCGCAAGCGCGGCTGCGGCACCGGCGCCGGCACTGCCTGCACCGGCGGCGCCCACGGCTGAAATGCCCGCGGCTGAAACGCCCGCGGCGCGCGAACGCGTCAACACGCTGGAGACTGTCGTCGTGTCCGGCATTCGCCCAGGCCCGGCCTTGTGGAAGGTGACCAGCGGGGAAAGGACGCTGTGGATATTGGGCACGGTATCGCCCGTGCCAGAGAAGATGGAATGGTATTCGCCGCAATCCGAAGCCGTGTTGCGCAACACGACTGAAATCATCTGGCCGCCGCAGGCAGGCATGCAGGTCGGGTTTGGCAGCGCCTTCAAGGCGGCCTTAGCCGTGCCGACGATCCTTCGCGCCCGCAAGAATGCCGACGGCAAGCTGTTGAAGGATGTCCTGCCACCCGACCTTTACGCGCGATGGGCGCAGTTGAAGTTGCAGTACATCGGCAAGGACAAGTCCATCGAGGAATGGCGACCCATCTTCGCGGCGGGCAAGCTGTATTCGGAGGCGCTCGAGAAGGCAGGCCTGACATCGGGTACCGGAACCGGCGGTCGGATTTCCGAAGTGGCGAAGGAGCTCGACATCAAGCGCACCTCCACCAGCGTCAACATCGCCATCACCGACCCCAAGGGCATGGCCAAGTCCTTCACCAAGTCCAATATCGATGACGTGGCCTGCTTCCGAAGCGTGCTCGACCGCCTGGAACTCGAGGTGGCCCATGCCTCGCTGCGTGCCAATGCCTGGGCGGTCGGCAACCTGCCGGAACTCACGCGCCTGGTGAACAAGGACCGTATGCCCACCTGCCTGGAGGCCTTCGCGAAGGTGGAGGCGATGAAAGAATCCGGAATCCTTGACGCGACCGAGCAATCACGCGCGAAATGGATGAAGGCGGTGGATGTCGCACTGGCGACGAATCCGACCAGTTTCGCGACATTGCCGATGATCGAGATCGTCACGCCGGACGGGCTATTGTCCAAACTCCGCGCGAAGGGTTACCAAATCGTGGAACCGCAAGGGAGCGTGCAATGAAGACCATCCTGGTGACCGGCGCCAATCGCGGAATCGGACTGGCGCTCGTGAAACATTTTCGCAGCCTCGGCGATTCGGTCGTCGCGGTTTGCCGCCATGGCAGCGATGAGCTGGCCGCCACGGGCGCCCGCGTGGAGACCGGCATCGACGTCACCGATGACGCGGCGCTGGTCGCGCTCGATGGCCGACTCGGCGACCTGCCATTGGACCAGCTCTGGTTGAATGCAGGCGTGCTGGAGCGCGACACCCTCGACCAACTGGACGGCAATGCGTTCGACGCGGTGCGCCGGCAGTTCGAGGTCAATGCGATGGGCCCGCTTCGTGTCGCGCACGCCCTGCACCGCCGGCTTGGAAAGGGCTCGAAGATCGCCATCATCACCAGCCGCATGGGTTCGATCGAAGACAATGGTTCCGGCGGCTATTACGGCTATCGCGCGTCGAAGGCGGCGGTGAATGCCATCGGCAAGTCACTTGCGATCGACCTCGGGCCACGCGGGATCGCCGTCTACCTGCTGCATCCGGGTTACGTGGCGACCGACATGGTCGGGGGCACTGGCGACATCACGCCGGACGTGGCCGCGCAACGGCTTGTCGCAAGGGTGGACAGCCTCGACCAGGCGCAGACCGGTACCTTCTGGCATTCCAACGGCAGCCAGCTGACCTGGTAGCCGCGCCGGCGGACAGGCAGCGCCTGCAACCGGGCGCGGCATGGTGGTATCCAACGCGGAAAGGGCGCCCACCGGCGCTGAATTCCAACGTGGGAGATTTCCGATGCATCTGGTTCGACTCGCCCTGGCCTGGCTCGCGCTGGGTTTCTCAAATACCGCCATCGCCGCTGCGCCCGTCTACGACGGCCAGGGCAACAGTTATCGGATCAGCATCGACGCGAACGCCAGGCGCGCGCAGGTGCGGGCCGACTTGTGGCTGGCCGGCGACATGCTGTCGATGTTCAATGTGATGACGGTGCCCGGGCTGGCCGACGGCCAGGCCGACCTGGTGGAGGGCCTGCAGGTGCGCGATGCGGCCGGCACGGTGCTGGCCCCACGCAAGCTCGGCGGCGGCGACTACGAACTTGCAGGCGGCCGGCGCATCCTCGTGCAGTATTCGGTGCGCCTGGACCACGACAAATACGCCTGGCCGGCCGGTGCCGAAGAGATCGGCTACTGGACCGACGAGGGCTTGATGATCACCGGCGCGAGCCTGCTGTTCGCTGATGGCGGCGACGCCGGGATCACCGGTCCGATCACGGTGGAATTTGAACTGCCGCGCGGCTGGCGCGCCAACACGCCTTGGCAGAGAGCGCCGGGCGCGGAAAAATCCGCCACGGAGAGGTTCTCCGTTCCCTCGCGCCGCGAGCTGCTGAGCAACGCCCTGTTCCTCGGCACGGCAGACAGCGAAACCTTCGATGTGGGCGGTGTGCAGATGACGCTGGTGCTCGGCAATCGCTATGTGCCCAGCAAGGACCTCTTCCTCGACTTGCTGCGCAGGCAACTCGAATCCTACAAGGACCTGTTCGGCGGCAAGCCGCTGTCGAGTCGCTACCTGGTGATCATCAACGAGGACAAGTCCGGTGACGGCGGCGCCTTCGCCAGCAGCTTCAGCCAGTACATCGCCGGCGATGCGGACGAACGCAATCGCGTGATCTGGGGCTACGTGATGGCGCACGAGCTGCTGCATTTCTGGAACGGCCTGAGCATCACGCCGGTGGACTACCACGAGGAATGGTTCAAGGAGGGCGCGACCGACTACCTGACCATCGCCACCCTGGCGCGCAATGGATTCATCGACGAGAACCTGTTGTTCAAGCGCCTTGAAAACGTTCCACGCCGGTACCTGATTGCACGCATGGCGCAAGGCCTGGGAATGAGCGTTCGCGATTCGGGCAAGGACAAGCAACCCAACCGGCAACTGGTCTATGGCGGCGGCAGCCTGGCGGCGATGGCGCTGGACGTGGAAATGCGTGTGCGCAGCCGCGACCGGGTCGGCTTGCCCGACTTGATGAAGGCGCTGTACGCGCAGTATCCGATGCCCGGCAAGCGCTATTCGCTGGATGACATCGCCCGTATCGCCGGCGAACTCACGCAGTCGGACTTCAGGCCTTTCCTGGCCAATGCCGTGGAAAGCACCGGCTATTTCGACATCCGCCCGACTTACGAGGCTCTCGGCCTGCGCATGGACAGTTTCGTCGAGGAAATGTTCATCGGCCGCGAACCGGGCGCGACGGCCCAACAGAAGGCGAGATTCGACGCGATCTTCGGAGCGGTCAGCGCTCGCAGTCAGTAGCGCGCCGGATCAGCAATTCGCGCTCGCGCTGGTTGCGGGTGAGCGCCGCGGCGCGACGGAATTCTTGCGCGGCCTCGCTGGGCCGATCGAGCTTGGCCAGCAGGTCGGCGCGTACGCTCGAAAGCAGGTGGTAGCCCCGCAGTATCGGCTCATCCGCCAGCGCATCCACGAGGGCAAGCGCGGCGGCGGGGCCCTGCGCCATGCCAACGGCCACTGCGCGGTTCAACTCGACCACCGGCGACGGCATCACTCGCGCCAATTCGCCGTACAACGCGGCGATGCGCGGCCAGTCGGTGGCATCGGCGCTCGCCGCGCGGGCGTGGCAGGCAGCGATGGCAGCTTGCAGTGCATACGGTCCGGACTCGCCGCCCAGTGCCCTGGCGCGCTCGAGTGCCGATAGTCCGCGGTGGATCAGCAACTGGTTCCAGCGCGACCGGTCCTGGTCGAGCAACAGCACGGGCTCGCCATCGCGCCCCTGGCGCGCGCCCAGGCGCGACGACTGGATTTCCATCAGGGCAGCGAGGCCGTGCACTTCGGGCTCGCGTGGCAACAGCCCGGTGAGGATCCGGCACAGTCGCAACGATTCTTCGCACAACTGCGGGCGCATCCATTGCTCGCCGGATGTCGCGGAATAGCCTTCGTTGAAGATGAGGTAGAGCACCGCGAGCACGGACGGCAGGCGTTCGGGAATTTCTGTCTTGCCGGGTGTCTCGAACGGCGCCTTCGCTTCGGCAAGATTGCGCTTTGCGCGGACGATGCGCTGCGCCACGGTTGCCTCCGGCATCAGGTAGGCGCGCGCGATTTCGTCCGTCGAAAGGCCGCCCAGCAAGCGCAGGGTCAGCGCCACGCGAGCGTCCATGGACAGCACCGGATGGCAGGCGATGAAGACCAGCCGGAGCAGGTCGTCGCCAAACGGATCGTCGAGACTGGCCTCGGATCGACGCATCGCATCCTCGCCCTGCGCGTCGAGTTCGTCGGCGAGGAAGGCGTCCTTCTCCCGATGCAGTTTGCCCTGGCGCAGTCGGTCGATCGCGCGGTTCTTTGCGCTGGCCATCAGCCACGCACCGGGCTTGTCCGGCACGCCTGACGTCGGCCAGTGTTCAAGCGCAGCAACCAGGGCGTCTTGCGCGAGTTCTTCCGCCAGGTCGATGTCTCGCACCATGCGCACGAGGCTTGCGATCAGGCGCGCGGACTCGATCCGCCAAACTGCTTCGACGGCGCGCCTCGGGTCGTGCAACGGGGAATCGGAGCCAGCCATCGGTTCCGATTAAAGGGCAGCGCGACCTGCGGATGCAAGTCGCGCCGGGGCAGTGTCCCTATTGTTTGCCGGCGGCAATCGCGCGGATGCGTTCTTCCTGCTCGCGCAGGGCAGGCGTGAATTCCTCGCCGAAGTCCTCGGGTTCGAACAGGGGCCGAATCTCGATATCGGACGGGCCGAGCATCGGGTTCGGGCAGCGCCGCACCCACTCGATGCATTCTTCCAGCGACTTGCATTCGAACAACCAGAATCCGGCGACCAGTTCCTTGGTTTCGCTGAACGGGCCGTCCAACACGGTGCGATTGCTGCCCGAAAAGTGAACGCGCACGCCCTTGCTGCTGGGCTTGAGCCCCTCACCGGCCAGCATCACGCCAGCCTTGATCAGTTCTTCGTTGTACTTGCCCATGTCCTCGAGCAGTTGCTGGGTGGGCAGCGCGCCTGCCTCGGAATCCTCGGTCGCCTTTACCATCACCATGAATCGCATATTCATTCTCCCAATGGGTGGATTTCGAGCCCGGAAGCGGCCGCGGGGCGGGCAGTTTTTCCGGACTCTTGCAGTAACGACGAACGAGCGGCGCCGGAATCGACACGATACGGAAAAATTTTTACGCTCGGCAAGCGGCTGCTGCCGCCTGTGCCGGGTCCCCGGTTTTGGGGCACAATCCATTGGTGCCACTCTGAAGAGGGACGGTCATGAGCGAGAAGCAGAAGATTCCATTGGTCAAGAAGACCGGCAAGCCGATGGCGGCCGAACAGAACCGGACCGGCAAGCGCGGTATCGAGCCCGAGGAGACCCATCGTAGCGGGGGCAAGCGAGTCCCCGACCAGGGTGGCGGAAAGTCCAAGGGCGCCAAGCGCTGACGACGCGTGGCGCGGGACGGATTCCTCAGGCGACGCTGGGCCAGAGCCACATGAAGGTCAGCGCGCAAACGGTCGAGTAGATCAGCGAGTCGAGAAGGTCCTTGGCGACGATGGCCCAGGGCTTGCCCATCCAGATGGCCGACATCACGCTGCCCGAGAAGAAGGCCAGGAAACTGACCAGCCCGATCAGGTGGCCGGCCTCGTGCGGGTTGGCCGCCAGGCCGAAAGTCTGCACGGCGATGGCCGCGAATGCCGTGGACAAAAGAAGGCAAAGCACGAACCACTGGATCAGGTGCTTTCCCATGTTCGGCATGCCCGGTTTTAGCAGGGTGATGATGCCGACCGGCCCCTGCTCGTACTTCTGCTTCATCGAATCGTCCTGCATCTGCTTCATGTCCGTGCAGTGCGGAAGGACGTATTGACCGGGCGAGTGCGAGCCTGCACGCAGGGCCGCCGCCACGTCATCTTCGTTGGCGAGTTTTCGATAGTCGCTGTTGTGCCACTTGAACACCATGTGGACGAGACTGCTGGCAACGAACACCAGCACGGCGGTGGCAAGGATGGGCAGCCAGAGGGCAGGCAGGTCGTGCATCGGCATATTCCCGCGGGGAAGGTGCAGCCGATGCTACGCCCGTGGGGCGCCGTCCGACAACGATGGGCGAGCCCCCAAGGCCGAGCTAATGGCACATGATCCGCGCGTGCGGGGTCGGCTAAGCTTGTCCACGGCGGGAACCGGCCTGCATCGTAGCCGCGCCGTCAAACCCACTGGAGAATCGCATGCGCCTCATCCCCTTCCTGCTCGGCGCCAGCCTGCTCGTGCTCACCGCCTGCGCCAGCGTTGGCACGCCGGCCAACGACGCACTTGCCGAAGCGCTGGCCAATCCCGCCCGATCCGACAGCGACCGCGAGCGTGACCAGCGCGACCTGCCCGGCGACGTATTGAAGCTGGCCGGATTCCGCCCGGGCATGAAGGTCGCCGACGTCTTTGGCGGTGGTGGTTACTACAGCGAAATCATCGCCGGCATCGTCGGCCCCAAGGGCCACGTCCGCCTGATCAACAACCCGCCCTACGACGGCTATGCGAAGAAGGGCCTGGCCACGCGCCTTGCCGACAACCGCCTGCCCAACGTCAGCTATGAAGTGTTGCCGCCCGACGCGATGAACCTGGGCAAGGGCACGCTGGATGGCGCGCTGATCGTGATGTCCTACCACGACCTGTACGTGGCCGACCCCGCCGACAACTGGCCCGCCATCGACGCCGGGCAGTTCATCGACCAGATCGTCGCCGGCCTCAAGCCCGGTGGTGTGTTGCTGATCGTCGATCACCAGGCGCGCGCGGGAACCGGCAAGGGCGACGCGCAAACACTGCACCGCATCGAGGAATCATTCGCCGTCGCCGACTTCAAGGCGCACGGCCTGGACTTCGCCGGCTCGATCGACGTGCTGCGCAACAGCAACGACGACCACAGCCTGAATGTCTTCGACAAGGCGATTCGCGGCAAGACGGATCGTTTCGTGCACCTCTACCGCAAGCCAATTCGAGTGCCTGGAGAGTAATGATGCCAACCGTGTCTCGCGTCGTATGGACCGCGCTGGTATTCCTGTTGCTCCCGATGGTTGCTGCTGCAGATCCCGCGGACTACGCCGCGCGCCGCGCGGAGTTGGCCCGGCAGATCGGCCCGGATGCGATGTTGATACTGATCTCGCCACCGGCGGCGCAGCGCAACGGCGACGTGGACTGGCCGTTCCGGCAGGAAGACAGCCTGCTCTACCTCACCGGGCAGAACGAACCGGAAACCAGCCTGGTGCTGGTGCCTGGCGAAACGGAACACAAGGAAATCCTGTTCACCCGCGACAGCAATCCGGCCCAGGAAGTCTGGACGGGGCGCATTCCGACCAGCGATGAGGTCGGTAAATCGAGCGGCGTCAAGCAGGTCGTGTCCTCGACGCGCTTTCGTGGTTTCCTGCAGGCGGCGATGGAAGGCCGTAGTTGGGGTGGGGCGCGCGGCGCGCCATCGCCGGGACTCAAGGCCTGGCGCGATCGCGTTCGTTCCGGCAAGGCAATGGTGTGGCTGATCATGGAGAACCGGGCGCTGGGAGGTGACTTGTCGGCCGAGCGGAAGTTGGTCGAGGAGTTGCGCCGCAGCTATCCGGAACTGCAGTTCCGCGATGCATTCCCGTTGCTCACCGACATGCGGATGATCAAGAGCACTGCCGAGATCGCTACCGTGCAACGGGCCATCGACATCACCGTTGCCGCCCAGAAGGCAGCGATGCAGCGGGTGCGTACGGCGAAACATGAGTACGAGATCCACGCCACCATCGACTACACCTTCCGCAATCTCGGCGCCTGCTGCTGGGCGTTTCCGTCCATCGCTGCGTCAGGTCGCAACGCCACCACGCTCCATTACGGCAGCAACAACGATCCCATTCCGCCGGGCAGCCTGGTGCTGACCGACATCGGCGCCGAGGTGGACGGCTATTCAGCGGACGTCACCCGCACCTATCCGCAAGACGGCAGCTTCAGTCCCGAGCAACGCGACATTTACGAAGCGGTATTGCGCGCACAGACCGTGAGCATCGCGATGATGAAACCGGGCGCACACATGACCGACGTGCAGGACGCGGCCGTCAAGTCACTGGGTGAGAGCTTGCTGAAACTCGGCCTGGTCACGCGCAATGAGCGCGACCAGGTACGCATGTACTTCCTGCATGGGCTGGGCCATGAGTTGGGCCTGCGTACGCACGACGTGAACGATCGGATGCGCAAGCTCGAAGCCGGGCGGATCGTCACCAACGAACCCGGTTTGTACGTCAGGCCCGCCGACGTGCGCGCCAATCCCGCCTACCTGGCGCTATCGGCACCCGAGAAGGCCGGCATCGATGCCGCCCTGGTGAAGTACGCTGACATCGGCGTGCGCATCGAAGACGACATCCTGATCACGGATGGCGAGCCGAAAAATCTGTCCGCCGCTGCGCCGCGCACGGTGGCGGAGATCGAAAGCTTCATGGCTTCAGGAAACTGACGCTGACGATCTTGCCGTCCCGGACCTCGTAAATCGCCACCGCCTCGATGACTTCCTTCGACGGCGGTGCGGTGATGCGTTCCTCGTCCACCACGAAGCGACCTATCACCATGCGTTGGAGAATCTGCGCGCGCACCGCTGGATTGGCGAAGCGCTGGGTGTATCGGGCGCGCATTTGCTCCTTGCCCACCTGCGTCACGTCGTCGGGATGGTTCTTCAGCACCGCGTCGTCGGCATAGAAGGCGAGGAAGCCTTCGAGGTCGCGGCGATTGTAGGCATCGAGCTGCGCCTGGACGATTGCTTCGGGCGAGCCGCTGGCAGCTGCGGGCCGACCGCCGTCGATGAACTGGACCAGGTTGCCGGCGTTGTCGCGAACGATGGCATTCGCCTTCTGCTCGGCGCTGGCCGGGAACGGGCCGAACGCGAACTCGGCGCCGCGTTCGCGCAGCCGGGCGATGGTGGCTGCGTAGTCATCGACCATCACGCCTGCCTTGAACACGCCGTGGGTGAATATCTCGCCCTTCACCGTGGGCGCCGCCTCGGCCAGCGGGCGCGCGTCGTCGTGCTGGATCAGCTCCACGATCAGGCCGCCGCCCTCCAGGATCGCGACCGCGGCGGGCCCCGATTTCTCTGGCCGCAGCTTCACCTCAAGGCCCAGGATGTCGCGGTACCAGCGCATGCTTGCTTCCAGGTTCGGAACCGACAGCGCGAAGAACGCGCCGGTCGCCTGGGGCGGTGTCGTGGTCGAGTCCGCGGCCGGATCAGGCTGGGCAACTGCAGCCATGGGCAGCAACGACAACAACAGGCACAGGGCCAGTCTCATCGGACAATCCTTGTTCGTCAGTGAATCAGGACATGCTACTCGTAGTGCAGGGCGTCGATGGGGTTCAGGCGCGAGGCCTTGATGGCCGGGATCATGCCGAACACGATGCCGATCAGGCTGCAGAAGAACACCCCGAACACGGCCCAGCCGATGGGCACGTTGGCCTCGAAGGCTGTGAAGAACGTAAACACGTTGCCCAGCAGGAAACCCAGGGCGATGCCGATCACGCCGCCCACGTTGCACAGCACCACGGCCTCCAGCAGGAACTGCAGCAGGATGTTCTTGCGCTTGGCGCCAAGTGACTTGCGGATGCCGATTTCCTTGGTGCGCTCGGTCACCGACACCAGCATGATGTTCATGATGCCGATGCCGGCCACCACCAGCGCCACCGCGCCCATCAGGAAGGCGCCGATCTTCACGCCCTTGGTGGACTTGTTGAAATTGTCGATCTGGCTGAGGCTGGTGAAGTAGTAGAAATTATCCGGCTCGTCGTGCTTGAGGTGGCGCACGTTGCGCAGCACCTGGCGGGTTTGTTCGATGGCGTCCTGCAGCAGTTCGGGCGTCTTCGAATGCACGGTCACGTTCACCGATCGCGGGAAACCCTCGCGGTCGATCATGCCGTAGATCTGCGTGTAGGCGCCGCTCGGAATCAACGCCATGGTCTCGTATGGCCCGCCGAAGGCCGACACCTTCTTGACGAAAACGCCGATCACCTCGAACTTGCGGCCGTCCAGCAGCACGGTCTTGCCGATCGGGTCGGTGAACGGAAACAGCTGCAAGGCCAGTGCATTGCCCAGCACGGCCACCCGCCGCGAGGCGAGCATATCCATGCGCGACAGGTTGCGGCCTTCACCGATGAACTGCGTGTTGTTCTCGGAATACTCCGGCGAGCCGCCGCACAGCGTGATGCTCGGTTCGGTAGTGATGCCCTTGTAGGACGCGACCTTGCCGTAGTCCCAGATTTCGGTGCCGACCAGGTCCACGGAGCTGACCTGGTCGCGAATCGCCTGGGCCTCGTCCAGCGTTACCGGCGGCCACTTCTGCGCCGCGCGCCGTTGTTCGTCGCTGTTGAAGCCATTCGGCCACTTCTGCACCTGGAAAGTCTGCGCGCCCAGCACGGTCATTTCCTTTTCCATCGTGGTCTGCATGACCGAGATGGCCGTCATCACGCCGATGATGGAGGCGACCCCGAGCACGATGCCGACCAGGGTCAGGAACGAGCGCAGCTTGTTGCTGCCGATGGCGCCCAGCGACATCAGGAAAACGTCAGATACGCGCATGGTCCGCCTCGTCATTCATAGCGCAGGGCCTCGATCGGATCGAGCTTGGCGCCGCGCCAGGCCGGGATCATTCCCGACACCACGCCCACCACCACCGACACCACCAGCGCCGCGACCACGATGCCCGGCGACAGGCTGGCAGGCATCAGGTTGGCGTTGATGATGGAGGTCAGGATGGCCGATATGGAGATGCCAATGATCCCGCCGAACAGGCAGATGATCGACGACTCGAACAGGAACTGCAGCAGGATGCTGCGCCGCTTGGCGCCAATGGCCTTGCGGATGCCGATTTCCTTGGTGCGCTCGGTCACCGACACCAGCATGATGTTCATCACGCCGACGCCGCCGACGAACAGGCTGATGCTGGTGATGGCAAGCCCGACCAGCACCACCACGCCCATCGTGTTGTTGTAGGCGTCCAGGATGGTGTCGAGCTTGTTGATGGAGAAGTCGTCCTTCTCGATCGGCTTCAGTCCGCGGATGCCGCGCATCAGGCCGACCGCCTCGGATTCGAAATCCTCCAACGCCATGCCGGGCGGCGCCTTGATTGCAACATCCACGCTCTGCCGGCCGCCCTGCGTGCCGAAGGTCTTGCTGAAGGTGGAAATCGGGATGTAGACCTGGCGGTCGAAATTAGGGCCGCCAAAAAAGCTGCTGCCCTGTTTTTCCATCACGCCGATCACGCGGAAGGTGTAGCGGCCGATCTTGAATTCCTTGTCCAGCGCCGCATTGCTGGTGCCGAACAGGCCCTCGGCCACGTCCGACCCGATCACCGCCACGCGCCGCTTGTACTGCACGTCGAACGGCATCATGAAGCGGCCGATCGCCGGCACCATGGTCGACACCAGCACCTGCTTGTCGGTGGTGCCGATGATGGGGATGGAGTCGAGCTCGTTGTTGTTGAACTTCAGGCTTTGGCCGGTGCGGATGCTGGGGTTGACGATCGCGCGGCCCTGCAGCTTGTGGGTGATGGCATCGGTGACCTGCAACGTGATCTCGGGCCGGTTGCGGAACTCGAAGTCCGGGCCCATCTGCACCCACGGCCGTTTGGACACGTAGATGACATCGGCGCCGACCGAGGCGAAGGTCTGCCGGAAAGTCGACTGCAATCCGTTCGCCGCGGTCATGGTGGTGATGACCGCGACAATGCCAATGATGATGCCGAGCGCCGTCAGGCCGCCGCGACCCTTGTTGGCCGCGATCGCATTGATCGCGATCTTGCCCGACTCGACGATGTCCAATCCAAGCTTCATTGCTTGCGGACGTCGCTTTCGATCAGGCCGTCACGCAAGCGGACCACGCGATGCGCGTGGGCGGCGATGTCGTCTTCATGGGTGACCAGGATGATGGTGTTGCCACGCGCGTGCAGTTCGCCCAGCAAGGCCATGATCTCCACGCCGGTCTGGCTGTCGAGGTTGCCGGTCGGTTCGTCGGCCAGGATGATGGACGGATTGCAGACCAGCGCGCGTGCGATCGCGACGCGCTGGCGCTGGCCGCCGGATAGTTCGTTCGGCTTGTGGTGCATACGGTCCAGCAGGCCGACCGACCGGATGGCTTCTTCGGCGATGCGCTTGCGCTCGGCTTTGTTCTTGCCCGCGTAGATCAGCGGCAGTTCGACGTTTTTGAACACGTTGACGCGCGGCACCAGGTTGAAGGTCTGGAACACGAAGCCGATCTTCAGGTTGCGGATGTCGGCGAGTTCATCCTCGCTCATCTTGTCCACAGCCTGGTCTTCCAGGCGGTACGAGCCACTGCTCGGCACGTCCAGGCAGCCGATGATGTTCATCAGCGTGGACTTGCCCGAGCCCGACGGACCCATGATGGCGACGTATTCGTTCTTGCGGATGGACAGCGAGACGCCGGCCAGCGCGCGCACGGTCTGGTCGCCCATGGTGTAGGTCTTGACCACGTTTTCGAGGTTCAATGTGGCGTGGCGGGTTTCATCGCGGCTCAAGCCGCTGCCACGGGTAGCGTCTGCGGCCAGGGCGGACATCCTAGTCGTTGCCTTCGGCCGTGCCGCTGCCTTCGCCTGCTTCACCGGGCTTGCCGGGCTTCTTGATGGTGACCACGGCGTCCGGCTCGAGGTCGCGCGAGATCGCGCGGTAACTGCCCGACACGATGGTTTCGCCTTCCTTCAGGCCGGTCTTGATTTCGATGGCGTCATCGCTCTGGATGCCGGTGGTGACCGGCTTGGCGATGGCCTTGCCGTCCGCGATTACCCAGACCACTTCGACGAAGCCGTCCTTCCCGGCCTTGAATCCCTTCTTGTCGGCGTCCTTGCCGAGTTGGTCCAGGGTGCGCACCGTCACCGACTGGATCGGCACGCTGAGCGCGCTGTCGCGTGTTTCGGTGACGATGTCGGCGCTCGCGGTCATGCCCGGGCGCAGTTTGCTGGTGTCGCTGGTGATGGCGATCTTCACTTCGAACTCGGTCTTCTGCACCGTCGATCCCGCGGCCGGCGTGGTGGCGCTGCTGGCGATTTCCGACACCTTGCCGGTGATTTTTTCGCCCAGCACCGCGTCCACTTCGATTTCAGCCGACTGGCCGAGCTTGATGGCGTTGATGTCGTTCTCGTCCACGTTCACCAGCGCTTCCATCGTGCCGAGTTGCGCGATCACCATGATCACGTCTTCCTGGAACTGCGAACCGATGGCGATTTCGCCCTGTTCCTTGTTCAAGTCGCTGACCGTGCCGGAGATCGGCGCATAGATGGTGGTCTTGGACAGGTCGTCCTGGGACTGGCGCAGCGCGCCGATGGCCTGCTGCACCTGGTCCATCGCCGACTGGTAGCGCGAGCTGTCCACCTGGAAGGCGGTTTGTGCGGCGTCGAGGTCAGACTGCGACTGCAGCTTGCGCGCCACCAGTTCCCTGGCGCGCTTGTACACGCGTTCGGCCTGGTCGCGGTTGTCGCGGGCCAGCTTGGCGTTGGCCTGGGCCGAACGCACGTTGGCCTCCTGGCTCTGCACGCTGGCCAGGTAGCGGTCGCGGTCGAGCTCGACCAGCAACTGGCCCTTCTCGACGTGGTCGCCTTCCTTCACGGTCAGGCGGGAGATCTTGGCGCTGACGTCGGCGCTGATGTTGATTTCGGTATTGGGCTGGATCTTGCCGGTGCCGTTGACCTTCTGGACGATCTTCGCGCGCTTGGCCGTGGTGGTTTCCACTTCCTGCGCCTTGTCGTCCTTGCCCTTGTTCATCATGAAGCCGCCGGTGGCGACAACCGCCACGACGACTACGGCGATGGCGATGAGCGTGCGTCGTTTCATCTTCAAAATACCCCTGGTTACCAATGCCGGCATCGGAACACGGAAGGCCGCCGCTGCTGGAGTGCCAAAAGTGATGGCAACCTTTGGCAGTGCGCGCGTCGAAGTCGAAATCGCGGCGTCGATCTGCGACGCTAGCGGCAGGCAAATCCGCCGCGATGGGGCAGTCCATGCAAGCAAAACCGGCCGAAGCCGCGGAAGTTTCCTGCCGGGCGATCGCCTTTGTCGAATCGCCCTACGCCAGCCGCATCGACGCACCGCACCAGGCTACGGTCGTGGCCGGCACCGAGACCGGGCAGGCGGCCGAGGCCTGGATCCGGTTCGTCGAGGGATTTCCGCCGGAAGCGTTTCGCGACTTGGCCGGATTCGACCGGATCTGGCTGGTTTTCGTGTTCGATCGCAGCGAGGGCTGGAAGGCGGAAGTCCGGCCACCGCGAGGGGGCGGCAAGCGCAGCGTGCTGGCGACCCGATCGCCGCACCGGCCCAATCCCATCGGCCTGTCGGCGGTGGAACTGGTGGCGGTGGAGCCCGATGGCCTGCGCGTTCGCGGCCTGGACCTGCTCGACGGTACGCCCATCCTGGACATCAAGCCCTACGTTCCCTATGCCGATGCTTTTCCGACGGCGGCGGCCGGGTGGATAGATGCCATCGATCGCAGCCAGGGGCCGCAGTCGGCGCCCGGCCCGAAGCGGCCGCGCCGGAAGCAGGCCGACTGACAGGAACTTGCGGCCCAGGCGGTCGCCGGATCGCAGGCGAAAAAAAACCGCGCCGAAGCGCGGTCTCTTTTTTCGCTTGCGAACCCGAAATCAGCTACGGGCGCTACCACGAGTGAACAGGTTGACCAGTGCCAGCAGGACGATGGCGCCAACCAGCGACACCAGGAACGAACCCAGCGAGAAGCCGCTGTTGATCGTGCCTACGCCCACCAGCGGGGAGATGATGTAGCCGGCGAGCAACGCGCCGACGATGCCGACCACGATGTTGAGGATGATGCCCTGTTGCGCATCACGCTTCATCACGATGCTTGCAAGCCAACCCACGATACCGCCAACAATCAACCAGATAATAAGGTTCATCGCACTTCTCCTGATTTGTGAATTCCGATTTCACCCGTCTTGCCGTCATGGCATTGCAACCGAGCGTGGACAATTTGCGCTGGATTGGGTGTACGTTTTCTGAATGAAGCGGCGGTGGTTCATCCTTCGTTGCATTACCAGACGTGGACGCGTTTGTTCGGTGGCAGGTAGCGCGCCTGGCCCGGTTTGACGTCGAACGCGGCATACCAGGCGTCCTGGTTACGCACGGTTTCGGTACGGTACATGCCGGGCGAGTGCACGTTGGTCATCAGGCTGTTGCGCAGTGCGGCATCGCGCGCCTTGGCGCGGAATGCCTGCGCAAAGCCCAGGAAGAAACGCTGGTCCGGCGTCATGCCTTCCAGCGTGACCGATGGTTTGCCCTCGCGCGACAGGGTGTAGGCGTCGTAGGCCGTTGCCAGGCCGGCGACATCTGCAATGTTCTCGCCCAGCGTCAGCTTGCCGTTGACCGCGGCATCCGGGAACGGCTTGTACTGGTCGTACTGGGCAGCGAGTTCGGCGCAGGCCTTTTCGAAACTCTTGAAGTCCTCCGGCGTCCACCAGTTGGCGAGGCGTCCTGTTTCGTCGAAGAGCGCGCCGCTGGAATCGAAGCTGTGGCTGATCTCGTGGCCGATGACGGTGCCGATGGCGCCATAGTTGATGGCGTCATCCGCGTTGGGGTCGAAGAAGGGCGCCTCGAGGATCGCCGCCGGGAAGATCAGGCGGTTTTCCAGCGGCAAGTTCATCGCGTTCACTTCCTGCGGCAGCAGGTACCACTCGGTGTGCTCGACCGGCGTGCCGAGCTTGGCGATGTTGCGCTGGTATTCGAACTCGGCGGCCCGCTGGCTGTTGCCCAGCGCGTCGTCGGCGCTGACCTGCAACGCGGAATAATCGATCCAGACGTCCGGGTAACCCATGCCGACTTTCATTCCGGCCAGCTTGGCCTTCGCGCGAGACTTGGTGGCCGGGTCCATCCAGTCAAGCTTGTCGATGCGCTTGTCGAAGGCTGCAACCAGGTTGGCCACCAGCTCATCCGCGCGTGCCTTGGTCTGCGCGCTGAAATGGCGTTGCACGTAAATCTTGCCGACTGCCTCGCCAATGCCGGTGTTGACTGCACCAACAGCACGCTTCCAGCGCGGCGATTGTTCCGGCGTACCGTTGAGCGTGGTGCCATGGAAGGCGAAGTTTTCATCGGCGAAGGCTTTCGGCAGCAGGCTCGCGGCGCGATCGAGCGCGTGGAAGGCCAGGTAGTCCTTCCAGGTTTCGATCGGTTGCGATCCGGCCAGTGCCGAAATGCCGGCAATCGCCTTGGGCTGCCAGGCCACGAACGAGTCCTGCTTGCCGAGGCCGGCTGCCTCGAAGAAGGCCGCCCAGTCGAGCCCCGGCGCCTTGCTGCTGAAATCCGCGCGCGACCAGTAGTTGGCGCCCTTCTTGATGTCGTTGGTTTCTTCCTGGCTGGCATGGCTGCGGGCAATGGCTGTTTCCAGCGCGACGATGCGCGATGCGCGCGCGGCGCCGTCGGTAATTCCTGCCAGCTCAAGCACCTTGGCGATATGCGCCTGGTATTGCTTGCGCAGTTCGGTGAAGCGACCGCCTTCCAGGTAGAAATCGCGGTCGGGCATGCCCAGGCCACCTTGCAACAGGTAAGGCGAGTACTGCGTCGGCTTGTCGAGGTCCTGCGCCACCCACAAGCCGAACAGGCGGTCGGTGTAATAGTCGGTGTTGTTCAGCAAATCCACATCGGCACGCAAGGTCTTGCCGATCGCGCTGGCGAGCGCGGCCTTGTCGTTGATGGCGGCGATGGCGTCGAGTTCGGCGCGCATCGGCGCCAGGCCCTTGGCTTCGATGCCGGCCTCATCCATGAAGGCGTTGTAGAAGTCGCCGATCTTGCGGGCTTCACCGGTGACCGATTTGTCGCTCGCTGATTCGTCGATGATCGCGCGGGTGCGCTCCGCCGCTTTTTCCGTCAGCGCGGTGAAGCTGCTGTAGCTGGAGCGGTCTGCCGGAATCTCGGTCTTCGCGACCCACTGTCCGTTGGCGTAATTGAAAAAGTTGTCCCCGGGCATCACGCTGCGGTCCATGCCCGCAGTGTCGAAACCGAAGGCGCCGAGGGTCGGCTTGCCCGCTTCCGGGGCCGGGGTGGCCACGGGCGTGGTGGCGACCGCAGGCGTGGGTTCGCTGCGCGAACAGGCGCCGGCAATGACGACGGCAAGGGCGCCGGCAAGCAGGGCGGGGACGGGAAGTCGGCGGGGCAGGGACATGGCGACACCAGGTCAGGAACGGAATGCCGAGCATAGGTCCGCCGCGAGCCGGGCGCACGATGCAAAGGTCATGCGAGGGCAGCCGGCGTTCAGCAAGCTTTGGCCCGGGCAACGGTATAAGGGCGCATGACAATCGCCTTCGTAACCCGCACGCTCGTCCCGATCGCCCTGCTGGCCTTGCTGGCGGCCTGCGAACGACCGCACGGCCCGCCGCCGCCAAAGGCCGAATCGGCCAACCCGGCCAGCCAGCCCGCGCCGTCCACCGTGGCGCTGTCGGGCACCATCCTGGACCCGCAACCCAATCCTGCGGCGGCCAGGCCGCCGACGCCCGCTACCCGGGCTTCAGCAGCGGCGGCCGCCGGCACGGGTGCATCCGGGTCCACCGCCGGTTACGCATCGGGATCTGCCGACGACCGTTATTCGGGCGATGGCGCGGACCCGCAGGCCCTGCGCGATTTCCAGGCGGAACAGGAACGTCGTGATCGCGAGATGCTCGACCAGGATCTGTCGGAAGCCCAGATGCGCGCACGCGATGAAGCCTGGGACCGCGAGCGAGCCAATGCGGCCCTCGATGAAACCGAGATCGCTCCGCCCGAAGACAGCAATGGCGGCCGCGAGGCCTATGACCTGCCGCGGGAAGACGGCGACTGGTCACCGTCCGACGAGCTTGCGCCCGACGACGAAGCGCTGATTGATGAACCGCCCTTCGACGAGCCGCCCTACGAGGACGATCCCGAGCTCGATGATGGCTATGATCCGCGCGAGGGCGCCTACCGCCCCTGATGCGGGGGAGTTCCAGGCGACGCGCGTCTAGCCCAGCGCCTTGCGCACCTGCTCGATGCGGCGATCCATCGAGTAGCGGTTGTTGATGACATTGCGATGCTCGCGGCTGGTCTTGAACCAGCGCGCGTAATTGGCATGCAGGTCGCGCAATTTCGCGATCGCATCATCGAGCTGCGGCTCGCCCCAGTTCATGCCCATGTGGTAATAGGGCACGAATTCTTCCATGCCGTAGGCGGGCGACATGCTGCTCTTGACCAGGCCTTGTTCGTGCACGAACTCGGTAGGCGCCGACCATCCGGTATGGATGACGGGTTTGCCCGACAGCGTCGCTTCCCACGCCGGCAGTCCCCAGCCCTCGCCATGCGACAGGCTGATGAAGGCATGCGAGTCGGCGTGCAACTGGCGGATCTGCGCGGTGCTGTAGTGCTCGGTGGCGATCTCGATGCGCGGCAGCGCGCGGCGCGGACGCGTGCGCGACAGGCTGTAGTTGATGGCGTTCTGGACGAAGCTGCGGCTCTTTTCCGGATCGGTATGGCGATGCACCTTCAGCGTGAGCACCGTGTCGGTATTGCCGTCGAAAGCCGCGCAATAGGCGCGAAGCAGGTTGACCGGGTTCTTGCGCGCCGACCACTGGAAGATCGACAGCAGTCGCAGCGGGCCCGGCGCCGGTTGGGCGACCGGCAACGATGTCGCATCCACGCCGACCACCGACACCGGCACGGTAACGCCGGAAGCAATGAAGACGCTGCGCACCCATTCGGAGGGCACCCACATCGCGTCCATCTGGTTGCAGGCAACTACCCAGTCATCGGGCAGTCGGTCGGTCTCGAACATCGAGTAGCCGATGTTGCGCGCGCCGGGAAGCCGGAAGCGCTCGAAGAGCGGCGGAATCATGTTGACGATGTTGACCTCGGCATCAACGTCCAGGCTCATCAGCCGTTCGGCCTGCTTGCCCAGTTCGCCGAAGTCCACGTCAACCGTCTTCACCGGGATCTCGTGCACGGCCACCTGGTAGCCGCCCTGCACGAGTTGATTGATGATGATCCGGCCCAGCTCCGCGTAGCCCATGTGCGACTTGATCGGGCTGCAAAAACGCACTTTCATCGGTATTTCCCACGCTTCAATCCGATGCGCACTATAGCCGAGCCGGCTCCCGGGCTGTTGCGCCGGCGCCCGCAACCGGGGCCGCGAGGGCCTTCCTGGCAGGCAGGATTTCCGGCCAACCGCCCGCACCGGTGCGATACAACTGCACCAGGCTCGACAGGCTGCGGGTGCGACCCTGCGCCAGCGCATCCTGGAATTGCAGTTGGGTGCGCTCGGCATCCAGGACATCGAACAAGGTACCTACGCCCGCCTCGAATCGTGTGCGCGACAGGCGTGCTGCCTGTTCGCTCTGCAGCGCGGCTGCCTGCAGGTGCGCATCTTCCTCGCGCGACTTGGCGTAGGACACCAGTGCGTTTTCGGTTTCTTCCAGCGCGTTCAGCACGGTTTTTTCATAGCGCGCCAGTTCGCCCTCTGCATCGGCATCCGCTGCAGCGATGCGCGCTCGCACCCGCCCGATATCGAGGAAGGACCAGTCCACGCCCAGGGCCACGACCCGGGTCTCGCTGTCACGACCAAACAGGGCGCTGCGTGCAAAGGATTGCGATCCCAGCAAACCCGAGAGGTTGAAGCGAGGAAACAGGTCTGCGGTGGCAATGCCGATACGTGCGGTGGCCGCGTGCAGGCGATATTCCGCGGCGGCCACGTCAGGGCGTCGACGCAGCAGGTCGCCGGGTGCGCCCGGGTCGATTCCGGGTGGCAGCGCCGGCAAACCGGACGGCGCCTGCAGTTGGTCGACCAGGGCATCGGGCGTGCGCCCGCTGAGCACGGAAAGCCGATGCGCGAGCAAGGCAATCCGCGCTTCCAGTGCCGGCACGCGCGAGGCGGTGCTCTCCGATTGTGCGCGGGCGCGCGCGGCATCGAATTCGGTGCCGCGGCCGGCGGCGAGGCCGCTTTCGACCAACCGCAAGGTTTCGGCCTGGCTCTCGAGGTTGTCGCGGGCGACTTGCAGGCGTAGCTGCAGGCCACGCAGCGTTACGTAGTCATCTACAACTTGCGCGACCAGGCTGACTTGAAGCGCCTGAAGGTCGGCCGACAGCGCGTGGGTGTCAGCCTTGCCTGCTTCGATACTCCTTTCCAGGCGGCCGAATAGGTCGAGCTCCCAGGAAACCTGCGCGGCCAACTGGTGGTCGCGACCATCGCGCTGATCGCGCGAAAGGCCGGGCGCCTGGTCCTGGCTCAACCGGACATCGCTGGCGCTGCCCGACGCCGTCAGCGTCGGCAGCTGGTCGTACCGCGCGCCACGCAGCAAGGCCTGGGCCGAATCCAGGCGACTCAGTGCGATGCGCAGTTCGTGGTTGTTGCGCAGCGTCGTTGTCACCAATTCGTCAAGGAAGGGATCCTGCAACGTTAACCAGAAGTTTGACTCGACTGAAGGCGCAGTTGACGTGACCGACGAATCCGCACGAATGAATTTGTCCGGCGTCTCAATCGAAGGCCTCACATGGTCCGGCCCGACCGTGCAGGCGGCGAGGATCGCCGACAGCACGGCCACGGCCAGGGGTTTTACTGCAATCAAATTACGCATGGACAGTCTCCGGCAGCGTCGGCGCCGAATGCGAAACCAGCGGGCGAGCCACCAGCTTGCGCAGCGCGACATAGAACACAGGGGTGAGGAACAGGCCGAACAAGGTCACGCCCAACATGCCGGCGAACACGGTGATGCCGGTGACCGAGCGCACTTCACTGCCCGGGCCGCTGCCGAACACCAGCGGCAAGGTGCCGGCGATGAAGGCGATGGAGGTCATCACGATGGGGCGCAGGCGCAGGCGGCAAGCTTCCAGCGCGGATTCGACGATGCCCTTGCCCTGCAATTCGAGCTCACGCGCAAACTCCACGATCAGGATGGCGTTCTTGCACGCCAGGCCCATCAACACGACCAGTCCTACCTGCACGAACACATTATTGTCGCCACCGGTCATCCACACGCCGAACAGCGCCGACAGCAGCGTCATCGGAACGATCAGGATGACAGCCAGCGGCAGCGTCCAGCTTTCATACAACGCAGCCAGCACCAGGAAGGCAAGCAACACGGCCAGGGGGAAGATCACCAGCGCGGCATTGCCCTGGGTCGCCTGCTGGAAGCTCAGGTCGGTCCATTCGATATTCATGCCGTTGGGCAGGATCTGCGGCGCCATCGCCGACAGTTTCGCCATCGCTTCGGTGGACGAGAGGATGCGCGGATCGGCATCGCCGATCAGGTCTGCCGCCGGGTAGCCGTTGTAACGGATCACCGGGTCCGGTCCATAGCTCTGGCTGATGCTGACCATGCTTCCGATCGGCACCATCTCGCCGTTGGCGTTGCGGGTGCGCAGGCTGGCGATGTCCTCCACGTTGTCGCGGAAGCCGGCATCGGCCTGCGCGATCACCTGGTAGGTGCGGCCGAAACGATTGAAGTCATTCACATACGCCGAACCCAGGTAGGTCTGCAGCGTGTCGAACAATTCCGTCAGAGGCACGCCCTGCGCCTTGGCCTTGTCGCGATCGACCTTGGCGTCGAGCTGCGGCACGTTGGCCTGGTAGGTGCTGATCGGGAAATGCATGCCCGGCGTTTGCGAGATCGCGCCCGACAAGGCACCTACGGCATTCTGCAACTGGCCATAACCCAGGCCCGCGCGATCCTGCACGAACAAGGAGTAGCCCGAACCCTGGCCGAGGCCGAGGATCGGCGGCGGCATGATCGAGAACGCAAAGCCACCCTTCAAGGCAGAGAACTTGGCGTTGATCTCGGCATTGATCTCTTCGGCCGTGTGCTTGCGCTCGTTCTGCGGCTTGAGCGGGAAAAACACCGTGCCGGTATTCGGCGTATTGGTGAACTGCAGCGCATTCAGGCCGGGGAAGGCCACGGCATTGTCGACGCCCTCCACGTTGAGCGCGATGTCACTCATGGTGCGTATCATCGCGTCGGTACGCGCCAGGGATGCACCTTCCGGAAGCTTCACGCCGCCGATCAGGTACAGCTTGTCCTGGGTGGGGATGAAGCCCCCCGGCACGGCGCTGAACATCACGCCGGTGCCGACGAGCAACGCCGCGTACACCGCGAACACGGCGCCGCGCTTGCCCAGCACTTTGCCGATCGTGCCCTGGTATCCCTCGGAACTGCGGCCGAAGAAGCGATTGAAGGGACGGAACAGCCAGCCGAACGCCTTGTCGATCAGGCGTGACGGGGCATCCTTCTCGGCATCGTGGGGCTTTAGCAACGCGGCGGCCAACGCCGGCGACAGGGTCAGCGAATTGATCGCGGAGATCACCGTGGAAATGGCGATGGTCACGGCGAACTGCTTGTAGAACTGGCCGGTGACGCCCGACAGGAAGGCCATCGGCACGAACACGGCGCACAACACCAACGCGATCGCGATGATCGGGCCGGACACTTCGCGCATGGCCTGGTGCGCCGCCGCCAGCGGTGTCTTGCCTTCGGAAATATTGCGCTCGACGTTTTCCACGACGACGATCGCGTCATCGACCACGATGCCGATGGCCAGGACCAGTCCAAAAAGAGTCAGCGTGTTGATCGAGAAGCCAAGCACATACAGCGCGGCAAACGTGCCAACCACGGAAACGGGCACGGCCAGCAAGGGAATGATGGACGCCCGCCAGGTCTGCAGGAACAGGATGACGACCAGCACGACCAGCAAGGTCGCTTCCAGCAGCGTGGTCACCACGGCCTTGATCGAGTCGCGCACGAACACGGTCGGGTCGTACACCACTTCGTAGCTCAGGCCTTCCGGGAAGCGCGTGGAAAGCTCGGCCATCTTGGCGCGCACGGCATCCGACAACGCGATCGCATTGGCGCCCGGCGACTGGAAGATCGGGATCGCGACGGCGTCCTTGTTGTCGAGTTGCGAGCGCAAGGTGTAGTTGCCTGCGCCGAGTTCGATGCGCGCCACGTCGGAAAGGCGGACAATTTCGCCATCGCTGCCGCTCTTGATCACGATGCGGCCGAACTCTTCTTCGGTCTGCAGTCGGCCCTGGGCGTTGATGGACACCAGGAAGTCGCTTTGGATCGGGGTGGGCTCCGCGCCCAGCTGGCCGGCGGAGACCTGCACGTTCTGTTCGCGCACGGCACGCACGACATCACCGGCAGTCAGGCCGCGCGCGGCGACCTTGTTCGGATCCAGCCACAGTCGCATGGCGTAATCGCCGGAGCCGAACAGCGCGGCCTGGCCAACGCCCGGCAGGCGCGCCAGTTCGTCCTTCACTTTCAGCGTGGCGTAGTTGCGCAGGTACAGGGAGTCGTACTTGCCCTCGGGTGACAACAGGTGCACGACCATGGTCAGCGTGGGGGAACGCTTCTGCGTGGTCACGCCTTGTCGGCGTACGTCTTCAGGCAGGCGCGCAAGCGCCTGGCTGACACGGTTCTGCACCTGTACCTGCGCTTCGTCGGGGTCGGTGCCCGGAGTGAAGGTGACGGTAATCACCAGTACGCCGTCACTGCCGGCGACCGACTTCATGTACATCATGTCCTCGACGCCGTTGATCGCTTCCTCGAGCGGCGTCGCCACCGTTTCTGCGATGACCTTCGGGTTGGCGCCGGGATAGATCGCCTGCACCTGCACGGTCGGCGGCACCACTTCGGGGTACTCGCTGATGGGCAGCTGCGGGATGGCGATCAGGCCTGCGGCGAAGATGATGATGGACAACACGGCCGCGAAGATCGGCCGGTCGATGAAGAATCTTGAAAAGTCCATGTTGCGGATTCCTATGGCGGCTCGTGGCCGCCGTTCTTATTTGGCGGCGGCGACGGCGGTGGTCGGCAGGGCAGGCTTGGGCGCGGCGGGCTTGGTTTCCATCTCGACCACGGCTGCCTTGACCGGCATTCCCGGGAAGAAGATCTTCTGCACGCCATCGATCACCACGCGGTCGGTGGGTGCGAGGCCGTTGCTGACCACGCGCAGTCCATTGACCATGCGGCCGAGCGTCACGTCCTTGCGCGCCGCGAGGTTGTCGGCGCCGACCACGTAGACGTACTTGCGGTCCTGGTCGGTCAGCACGGCCTTGTCGTCGATCAGCAGGGCCTTGAATTCGGCGCTGCCTTCCAGCTGCACCCGGGCGAACAAGCCTGGCGTGAAGATGCGATCGGGATTGGGCAGCACGGCGCGGGCGCGAATGGTGCCGGTGCGCGGGTCTACCTGGTTGTCGATGAAGTCGACGCGGCCGGCATGCGGATAGCCGGTTTCGTTGGCCAGGCCGACGCGGACCGGGTTGTGCGATTCACTGCGTTCACCCTTGCGCGCGAGGTCGTTGTAGCGCAGGTAGGTCTGCTCGTCGCTTTCGAAATCCACGTACACCGGGTCGAGCGACACCAGCGTTGCCAACAAGGTGGAATCGGCCTGCGCCAGGTTGCCTGTGGTTACCAGGGCACGTCCGGCGCGGCCGGAGATGGGCGCGCGAATCTCGGTGAACTGCAGGTTCAGGCGTGCGGTTGCAACTGCCGCCTCGGCGCCGCGCACGGCGGCGTTGCCCTGTGCGCTGGCCGCGTGGCGGGCTTCGAATTCCTCGCGGGAAATCACTTTCGCTTCGATCAGGCTCTGCGCGCGGGCGTCCTGGGTCTGGGCCAGCTTGGCCTCGCTGCGCGCACGCTCCAGGTTGGCTTGCGCCTGCGCCAAGGCGGCCTGGTACGGACGCTGGTCGATCACGAACAGCAGGTCGCCGCGGCGAACTTCCTGTCCTTCGTCGTAGGCGACGCGATCGATGTAGCCGCTCACGCGCGGGCGCAGCTCGACCGATTCCACGGCGCTGATGCGACCGGTGAAGTCGTCCCATTCCCGGACATTGCGGGAGATGACCGGCGCGATGCTGACTTCGGCGGCGGGCGGACCGCCGGCAGGCGTTGCCGCCTGGGTGCCGCAGCCCGCGCTGGCCAGGGCCACGAGGATGCCGGCGGCCAGCGCGAGCACGGCGGGAACCGAACGACGGATCAGGGGAGAGGTTTGGGTTTTCATGGGTCAGGCCTTCTTGTTATTGGTGGAATCGATTGAATCGGGGGCGAGCATCGGTTTCAGTGCGGCCCAGGTGTCTTCGAGCAAGCGCGGTGTCTCGGCAGGCCGGTGGCCATGGACCGCGCGGCGCTCGGGCGCGGCGGACAAGGGCGGCGTCGCATGCCAGGCATAGCGAACGATGGCTTCAGCGGGTTCACGACTGCCCGCGTGGTCCAGCAATGCGAGCGCGCGTTCGGCAATGGCGATCGCGGTCGGCCACTGCGCGCAGGCGCGCTCGGCGTTCTGGTCGGTGCGAACGGGCATTTCGACGGCGAGCATCTGCACGCGCACCGATTGCGCGCGTGCTTCGTCGTGCATCACACGCAGCAACATGCGCGTGGCCGCGGCGGTTACCGAGCGCAGGCCATAACCCGCCCAGGGGTTTTCACCGCCCGGGCCGCCGATCACGACATAGCTTCCATTGCGCCCGCCTTCGGCAAGCAGGGGCACCAAGGCGCGGGCGGCGGCGAGTTGCGGAAGCACTTCGTCAGCCACGGCCTGTTGCAGGGCGCCATCGGGCTGGTCGAGCACGCGGCCGCGAATCGGCTCGCGGCAACCGGCAACGATCACGCCGGCGATGGGGCGGTCGAGTTCACGCAGGTCGGCGACCAGCGCAGCGCTCGACGACTCGTCGGTGATGGAGCCGGGCATCAGTGCCAGGTCGGCGCCACGGTGCGAGGCCTTCAGGGCGCGCAGGGCGGGGTAGTCCAGCGAGGCGGCGATGACCGGCCGGCCGGAGTCCACGGCAACCTGCACCAGCGCGCGGCCGATGGAACTGGTCGCATCGAGGATAAGCAGTGTGCCCTTCATTGTCCCGCTCCCGGGACATTTTGTCCCATGAACGGGACTTTCCCGGGCCGCCGCGTATCGTTGGCGGCCAGGGTGACCACGGGGGTAAGCGCGCCTGCGTCGTCGAAGGCCGGGTCGGGCAGGGTCGCTCCGGCCGCAGCCGAAGCCGGGGCATATGCCTGTTTCTGCTGGGAATATGACGAATTGTCCGGAACCGGTTCGAGGGCCGCCAAAGAGGCGACCATCAGGGCCAGGAACATTGTGCTGATGAGTCGGAGGAAGGGCATGGCAATGGCCGGGTGTGGAATGGGGGACAATCTAGTCCCGAACACGGCACTTGATTAGCCGTCGATTCAGGGAATAATTGTCCCGAAATCGGACCAAATAGCCCGAGCACCCCGGAGCCCGCCATGACCCGTGACCTCAACGACACCCTGATATTCGTGAAGGTGGTCGAACACGGCAGTTTCATTTCCGCCGCCAAGACCCTTCGCCTGCCCAAGACCACCGTCAGCCGCAAGGTGCAGGAGCTCGAGACCCGCCTGGGCGCGCAGCTCTTGCATCGCACGACGCGCAAGCTCGGCCTGACCGAAGCCGGCAATGTCTACTTCGAACATTCGCAACGCATCGCGCGCGAACTCGACGAAGCGGAGAGCGCCGTCGGCCAGTTGCAGGGCGGACCGCGCGGCTGGCTGCGCATCACCGCGCCCTATTCGGTCGGCATCACCTGGATCGCGCCGCTATTGGGCGAGTTCCATGCCCGGCATCCGGAAGTGCGCGTCGAGATGTTGCTCAGCAATGAATCCATCGACCTGATATCGAAGGAGATCGATGTCGCGCTGCGCGTGGGCAATCTGCCTGATTCCAACCTCGCCGCGCGGCGCCTGTCGGTTTTCCGCACGCAGGTCTACGCCAGCCCGCTGTACCTGGAACGCCACGGCGAACCCTTGCATCCCGACGACTTGCAGCACCACCGCGCATTGGCGATGCAGAAGCAGCGCCGCACCGGCGGCAGTTATGTCTGGAACCTCAGCGACGGCAAGCGCGGCAGCGACTATGTGATCGACCCGGTGCTGGTTGCCAACGACCCGGCCGCCTTGCGCGGGGCCCTGCTGTGCGGAGAAGGCTTGATGCTGACCACCGACGTGACCGTGAAGGCCTTTGCCGAACTCGGCCACGTGCGTCGCGTGCTGGCCGGCTGGACCGGTCCGGAACTCGACTTCAATGCCGTCTTCACACGTGGCTCGGTGCCCTCACCCAAGGTGCGCGCGTTCGTGGACTTCCTGGTCGAGCGGCTCAACTTCGATGCCGACTACATGCACGTGCTTTGTCCGGATCGCCAGCGATTCGAAAAGGTGGCGCAGGAATCGTCTGTCGCCGTGGCCGCGGACCTGATGCGCGCGGGGCGCATGATGGATGCGGGGCAGCAGCCGGCCGAGGCGATTCCCGTCGACTGACACCGCGCCCCGCGGCGAGCCGTGGCGCGCCGGTTATCATGCGCATCTGGCAGCCGATTCCGGTTGCGGAGACCTTGATGAACGGATTGGGACAGGTGGGCGCGGCGAAGCAGTTCGTCGGCAAGACCGTATTGGTAACCGGCGCCGCCAGCGGCATCGGCCGGGGCGCGGCGCTCGCCTTCGGATCGCAGGGCGCCAACGTCGTGTTGGCGGACATCGCGCAGGAAGCAGGCGAGGCCGTCGCCGCGCAGATCCGCGCCGAAGGCGGCCAAGCTATTTTCCAGAGAGCGGATGTCGCCAACGCGCACGACGTCGAGGCCCTGGTTGCGACCGCGGTGCGGGAATTCGGCCGACTCGATTGCGCCTTCAACAACGCGGGCATCGAGGAGGAATACGAACGGCTCGCCGATTCGGATGAGGCCTTGTTCGACCGGATGATGGGCATCAACGTCAAAGGCGTCTGGTTGTGCATGAAGCACGAACTGCGGCAGATGCTGGCCCAGGGCGGAGGCACCATCGTCAATACCGCGTCGGTGGCCGGACTGATGGGCGCGCCCAAGCACGCCATCTACGCGGCCAGCAAGCATGCCGTGGTCGGCCTGACCAAGAGTGCGGCGGCCGAATACGGCAAGAAGAACATCCGCATCAACTCGGTCTGCCCCGGCGTGATTCGCACGCCGATGCTCGAACGCGCGCTGGAACGCGACCCCAAATGGGAAGCGAGCCTGATCGGACTGCATCCGATTGGCCGGCTGGGTGAAGTGGATGATGTGGTGAACGCCGTGCTGTGGCTGTGCTCGGATGCGTCGGGTTTTGTCACCGGCCACCAACTGGCGGTTGATGGCGCGATGACGATCGTATGACGGTGACCACGCCACTGATCGATGTTGCGCGGCTGGACGCTCCGCGCACGAAACTCCACGCGCAGCCTTTTCCCTTCCTGATCACGGAAGGACAACTGCCGCCCGAAGCGGCTGCCGAGTTGGATCGGGATTTTCCGCGCTACGACAGCGCGGGTTTCTTTCCGTACACGCCGGAAGACTGCGGCCCGTCGATCAATGCGGTGGTCGAGGCGATGACCTCGCCCGGGTACGCGCGAGCCCTGGGCGACAGGCTGGGCGTGGCTGGGTTGGATCGCTATCCGGTGCTGGTGACGATTTGCCAGAGCCTCAACAGGCGCCATGGCACCATCCATACCGACAGTCGATCGAAAGTGGCTTCGGCCTTGTTGTACCTCAGTCCGGACTGGCCGCATGGCAGCGCCGGGTCACTGCGCTTCCTCAACCGCATCGACAGCATCGACGACCTTGCCGCGCCGGAGGTGCTGCCGGTCTATGGTGCGCTGGTGGCTTTCAAGCGCGCCGACAATTCCTTCCACGGGCACTTGCCTTTCGAAGGCGAGCGCCGCGTCATCCAGTTTGCCTGGCTGACCAGCGAGGAAGAAAAACTTCGCAAGACGCAGCGCGGGACTTTTTCGCGCTGGCTCAAGAAACTGGTGGGCAAGCTCGACAGCCGCTGGGGCTCGGGTCGCGCCCGCGACGCATCACACCGCGACTGATCGCGGCAGGTCAGGCCTTGTCGGCCTCACCTTCAGCTTCCGCATCGTCAAGGAACCACGCGACTACTTCGCCATGCACCTTGATGGTCATCGCGTTGCCGCGACGGTCCAGTGATTTGCCAACGGGCAGCCGCACCCAGCCTTCGCTGATGCAGTACTCCTCGACGTTATGGCGTTCTTCGCCCTTGAAGCGGATGCCGATGCCGCGTTCGAGCACGGCGGCGTCGTGGAAAGGGCTGCGTGGGTTGAGCGCGAGGCGGTCGGGCGGGGTGTCGGTCATGGCCTCATTGTCTCATGTCCGATCAGGTCGGCGAAGCGCCGACCTCGATGCGGGTGGTGCCCAGTTGCACAACTTGCCCACTGCGTATCTTGCAGGTCTTGCGCAGCTCGACGGCGCCATCCACCGTCACCTGGCCGCTGGCAACCAGCTGCTTGCCGCCGCCACCGCTGTCGCACAAGCCCACCAGCTTCAGCAGCTGGTTCAATTCGACATGGTCGCGGCCCGGCTCGAGTTCGAAGCTGATCGTTTCCATCTTCATCCAGGCGGCCGGTTGGGACTAGGATGATAGGGGATCGAGGAGGCGGAGACGATGGACAGGCGGGCGGCGCTGAAATTGCTGGGCATGGGCGCGATGCTGGCGCCGGCGGCGGCACGCGCCGCCAAGCCGCCGGTTCGAAAACCGGGAACGCCGACTCCGCCCCGCGTGCGCGTTTGCTACAGCCCGGCGTACGTGGGCGCGGCGCACGCCTTCGAAACCACGCGCAAGGCCGCCTGGGTGGCGAATTCACTGACCACCCAGCCCATTCCGGGACTGGGCCTGGTTGGAAATCCTTCACTGACGGCCGCGCATCTTGCCGTCGCGCACAGCGCGGCCTACATCAATGCCGTTCGCACCGGGCAACCGCGCGCGCTGGCCGAATCGCAGGGTTTTGCCTGGGATCCGCAGCTGTGGTCGATGGTTCTCGCCTCGAATGGCGGCGTGCTCGCGGCATCGAAGCGCGCGCTGACGCACGGCGTGGCGGGCTCTTTGTCGAGCGGCCTGCACCATGCGCGTCGCGAGCACGGCAACGGCTTCTGCACATTCAACGGCCTCGCGATTGCAGCATTGAAGGCGCTGGGCCCCAATGTCCGGCGCATCCTGGTGATCGACCTGGACGCGCATTGCGGTGGCGGCACGCATTCGATCCTTGGCGCCAATCGCGCGATCCATCATCTCGACATCGCCGTGGACAGCTTCGACCGTTACGTGCCGTCCGGCGGCAACACGCTCGACATGGTTCGCGATGCCGGTGTCTATCTGGACGTGCTCGACCAGCGGCTGGACGAACTGCGCGACCGGCAATTCGACCTGTGCCTGTACAACGCCGGCATGGACCCGCACCAACATTCTCCGGTGGGCGGATTGTCGGGCATCGATGCGCGCCTGCTGGCGCGTCGCGAGCAGAGGGTGTTTTCCTGGTGCGCGAAACGCAAGTTGCCGATTGCTTTCGTGCTGGCCGGCGGCTACATCGGGCCAAAGCTCGACCAGGCTGGATTGGTCGCGCTGCATCGCCTGACCCTGCAGGCAGCGGCGGCCAGCATCACCGCCTGGCCGATGCGCGCGGGTTGAATCTTCGATTCGTTGCCTACCCGCGTTTGCGCTTGCGTTCGCGCGTCCGGACGATGGTCAGGCCGATCAATCGCGACACGATGGCCGCGATATAACCGACGCCGGCGAATTGTTCCAGCATCACCAGCACGCGCGCCGGGGCGCTTATGGGCAGGATGTCGCCGATGCCCACGCCTGACAGGTTGGTGAAGCTCAGGAACAACAGTTCCATCCATGTGCGCGGGGAATCAGGATTGTTCAGCGCGGTAAAACTGCCCGGATACCAGGCCTGGCAGACAAAAAAAGCATAGGCGAAGCCCCAGGCGATCAGGGTGAATGTCGCGCCCGCGGCGAACAATTCGTCGGTGGTCACTTCGTGGTCGTGCAGCATGTACGCGATCAGGCTGCCGGCCGAATAAAAATACAGGCAGGACTCGAACAGGGACGACACCACCAGCAGCTCCGGCCTGCCGAGCGCGATCGAAAGCACGGTGATGCCGACCGCCGGCACCGCCAGCATCCAGGCAATCCAACTTTCGGCGGGGCTGCGGTTCACCACCCAAAGTGCGAGGGACACCACCACCACGCCGACCAGGCCGAACAGGACGCGGCCGCTCTCGCTCTGGTCCATGGTGGGGTACAGCACCAGGCTGAGCAATTGCGCCGCCAGCAGGAAGGCGGAAGGATGGCGATGGAACAGCGTGCGTGCAGCCATCGAACTCTCCGGGCGGCCATGGGGCCGCGCTGGCGTTGATCATAGCAATGCCGGTGCAGGCGGCGTGGCCGTTAGAATGCGCATATCACCGGAGTCGATCGTGGACACCCAGGAATTACAGCGCGCCCTTGCCCTGCACCGACAGGGCCAGTTGCAGCAGGCGGAATCCATCTACCGCAAGCTCGCGCAGATGGATGCGCGGCATTTCGGCGTTGCGCACATGCTGGGCCTGGCGTTGCTGCAACAAGGCAAGGCAGTCGATGCCGCGCAGCAATTGCAGCATGCCCTGTCGCTGAATCCCGATAGCGCCGAGGCATTGGGTCACCTGGGCGACGCGCTGAAGTCCGCCGGCCAGTCCGACGCCGCACTGCTGGCCTACCAGGCCAAGTTGCGACAGCGCCCCGACGATCTCGAGACACTGTTCCAGTGCGGCCTCGCGCTGCATTCCCTGCACCGTTATGAAGAGGCCGTCGCCTGCCATGAAGCGGCATTGCGCCTGCGCCCCGACGGCCCGCGCATCCTTTTTTCCTGCGCCAACGCACTGGTGGAGCTTGGCCGCTTCGACGAAGCGATCGCGCGCTTCGATCGATGCATCGAAGTGCAGCCCGATTTCGACGGCGCCCGGCGCAACCGCGGCATCCTCAAGCTGTTGCTCGGCGACCTGGCCGGGGGCTGGCCCGATTACGAGCACAGGCGACCCAAGCCCGCCGATCGCGAAATAAAACCCGTGGCACCCGACTGGATGGGCGAAGACCTGCGTGGTCGCTCGCTGCTGGTATCGGACGCGACCGGATTGGGCGATGCCATCCAGTTCATCCGCTACCTGCCGATCATCGCCGCCGGTGGCGCGCGCGTCAGCTTCCTCGGCAATCGACGTCTGTTTCGATTGTTCAGGCCGCTGGCGTCCTCCATCGAGTTCCTGTCGGAGTTGCCGGCCGATCGCCAGTTTGATTTCCACTGCAAGCTGCTCAGCCTGCCGGCGTTGTGCGGCACGCGAATGGACACTATCCCGGCGCCGATTCCGTATCTGCAGGCAGAACCGGATCGTGTCGACAAATGGGCCGCGCGCATCGGCGACCATGGCTTTCGCATCGGCATTTCGTGGAAGGGCAATCCGTCGCGCACGATCGATGCCGGCCGTTCGGTGCCGCTGTCGGAATTCGCACCCATCGCCCGCCTGCCCGGTGTGCGCCTGATCAGCCTGCAGAAGCGCTACGGGCTGGAGCAGCTCCAGGCCTTGCCCGAAGGCATGCAGGTCGAGTCGCCCGGTGACGACCTCGACGAGGGCGAGGATGCGTTCGTGGACAGCGCCGCCTTGATGCAGAGCCTCGACCTGGTCATCAGCTCGGACACCTCCACCTTGCATGTGGCCGGCGCACTGGGACGCCCGGCGTATCTCGCGCTGAAGATCGTGCCTGAATGGCGCTGGTTCCTGAATCGCGAGGACACGGCCTGGTATCCCAGCGTGCGTCTGTTCCGCCAGCCGAGGCGTGACGACTGGCGCAGCGTCTTTGAAAACATGGCGGCGGCAATCGCGCAAAAACTCCCGACGGGCTGAAGCGACAGCCTGTTCATCGGCGATTCGGACACCGCCGAAGACACTGGCCGCCGTCAACCACGGAAGGAGTCACTCATGAAGACCCGAATCCTCAGCGCAGCCCTCGCGATCGGAATCGCTGGCAGCATCCCGCTTGCCATGGCGCAGACCGCGCCGGTGATCACGCCGCCCGAATCCACCCAGGCAGCCACGGGCATGACGGAAGTCGATGTGCGCGCCCTGTTGTCGTCCAAGGGCTTCACGGAAATCAACGATGTCGCCTTCAAGGAAGGTACCTGGACCGCCGACGCCAAGAGCGCCGATGGCAACCATGTCGAACTGAAGATCGATGCTGCTACCCGCAACATCTACTCGGACGACGAAGTCGCCACCATCGGCAAGGACCAGATCATCATCAAGGTCCAGGCAGCCGGCTACACCAACGTCCATGACGTCGAAATGGAAGATGGCGTGTGGAAAGCCGAAGCGAACGATTCGAAGGGCAACGACGTCGAGCTGAAGCTCGATCCGAATGATGGCCACATCATCGGTTCGAAAGAAGACGTGATCGGCGCGAAGAAGTAAGAGCGCCCCAGCGGGTTGGCCAGCTGCGCCTGCCGTTCAGTGCACGCGCAGCGAAGCCATCGCCCCGGGCAGGAATTCGCGCAGGGTCGCCGATTGTTCGTGGTCGAGTCCGCTCAATCGCTTGTAAATCTGTCGCGCGGCCTGGGTGAAACGTTCGAGCGAGCGCTGCTGTTCGTCTGATTGCGGTGGCAGGTCACGCAGTGCGGTCAGGTAATCGGCGTGCATGGACGTGAACTCGTCCAATAGCGGGCCCACCGCGGGATTCGTGCGGCGGATCGCCAGCACCAACAAATTGAGTGCATGCGCGAATCCCTCGCTGCCGGGTTCGGCATCGGCCACGGCCTTGGCCAGGTCGAATTTGGTAGTCATCGCTGAAGTCCCCTTCGTGCGTAAATCCCCTTGGGTAAAAACGTAGCACCTGCATTCCGGAAAAACCGTGCAGGACTTCGCTGTTCCCCCATGAACGCCGTTCATGCAGTGCGCTGACAGGGTAAAATCGCCGCTCGACCCACGCGCAGGAAGCGCGCCTTGCCCATCGCGTCGCAATATCGCAACGATCCCGCGCTCGAAACCCTGATGCTGCCTTTCGAGGCGGGTGTCCTGGATTTCGGGCCGGATGTGTTGTTCCTGCGCGCCAGGGCCGGCGCCAGTTTGCCGCCAGATGCGCGCCAGTGGACCTGCGAACAGGGCTTCCGCCCTGAAGCCGACGCGCTGCAATCCGTGGGACTGGCATCGTCGCCACGCGTAGCGGACGCAAGCCATGCGCGAGTCCTCCTGTTGTTGCCCCGGCAGCGCGACCAGTCGCGCGCCTTGCTTGCACGCGGCCTGGCCAAGCTCGGTCCGGACGGCGTATTGGTCGCAAGCCTCGCCAACAACGAAGGCGCCAGGTCGGCGGAAGCGGATCTTTCCCGGCTCGCCGGCAACGTGCAGTCGCTCAGCAAGAACAAATGTCGCGTCTTCTGGGTGTCTGCGCGCGGCGCCACCATCGATCGCGACTTGCAGGCAAGCTGGCTCGCCCTGGATTCGCCGCGTCCCGTTGCCGGGGGCCGCTTCCTCAGCCGCCCCGGCCTGTTCGCCTGGGACCGCATTGACGATGCCTCGGCGATGCTTGCGGCTTGCCTGCCCAAGGACTTGCGTGGCCGCGGCGCCGACCTCGGCGCGGGTTTCGGTTTCCTCGCGTCAGAAGTGCTGCAGCATTGTCCGGCGGTGACGTCGCTCGACCTGTACGAAGCCGACCACGGCGCGCTGGAGCTCGCCCGGCGAAACCTCGATCGCCCCGATCACGCCAATCCGGGGGTAACGCTTGGTTTCCACTGGCATGACGTCAGCACGGGACTGCTCGGCCGATACGATTTCATCGTCACCAATCCGCCGTTCCACCAGGGTCGGGCCGACCTGCCGGAGCTCGGGCGCGCTTTCATCACTGCAGCGTCGCAGGCACTCTTGCCGGGCGGCAGGTTGTGGCTGGTGGCCAATCGCCACCTTCCTTATGAAGCGGCTTTGGCGAGTGGCTTTGCAAAGGTCCGCGTGGTCGAGTTGCGCGATGGATTCAAGGTGATCGAAGCAGTGAAGGCGAACCCATGAAGCTGGTGAAGTTGCTGGCCAACCTCGGCTACGGGAGCCGCAAGGACGTAAGCCTGATGTTGCGCAATGGCTGGGTGACGCGTGCCGATGGCAGCGAGCTCGGCGCCGACGATGTCGCGGCGCACGACGACATCCGCGTTGATGACGAGCCGCTCGATCCCGCGCAGGGCATGGTGCTGATGCTGCACAAGCCGGTCGGCTATACCTGCTCGACCAAGGACACGGGTCGGCTGATCTACGATTTGCTGCCGCCGCGATTCCGCCTGCGCAATCCGGTGCTGTCGTCCGTGGGGCGGCTCGACCGCGATACGTCCGGCCTGCTGCTGATGACCGACGATGGCGCGCTGTTGCACACCATCACCTCGCCCAAGGCCGAACTGCCGAAGGTCTATCGCGCGGCGCTGGCCAGCGATTTGCGTGGCGACGAGGCGCAGATATTCGGCAGCGGCACCCTGTTGCTGGAATCCGAGACGCAGCCGCTGGCGCCGGCCGGCCTGGTGGCGATTACGCCGCGGCTGGCGGAAATCACCATGGTGGAAGGTCGTTACCACCAGGTGCGGCGCATGTTCGCCGCGGTTGGCAACCACGTGGAATCGCTGCATCGGGTTTCCATCGGCGGCCTGGGACTTGGCGACCTGGAGCCCGGCCAGTGGCGACTGATGGACGCCGCGGACCTCGACGTGTTGTTCGGGCGCGCAGGCGCCTGAGCCGCGATCAGTCGCGGAAGTTTTCGAACTGCAGCGGCAGTTCGTAGTCGCCTTTCTTCAGCAACGCCATCGCCATCTGCAAGTCGTCGCGCTTCTTGCCGGTGATGCGCAGCTTGTCGCCATTGATCTGCGCCTCGACCTTCAGCTTGGCCTCCTTGATCGAGGCGACGATCTTCTTGGCCAGCTTCTGTTCGATGCCTTGCTTGACGGTGATCTTCTGCCGCGCGCCGGCCAGGTTGATCTCCGGGTCTGCTTCTTCCAGGCAGCGCACGTCGATGCCGCGCGCCGCCAGGCGGCCGCGCAGGATGTCGAGCATCTGCTTGAGCTGGAAATCGGAAGGCGCGAACTGGGTGACCAGGGAATCATCGAGTTCGAAGCGGGCATCGCTGCCCTTGAAATCGAAACGATTGCCGAGCTCGCGGTTGGCCGTGTCCACGGCGTTGGTCAGTTCGTGCTTGTCGACTTCCGAGATGACATCGAAGGAGGGCATGGGTGTTCCGGATTTCCAGTGATGGCGCGCAGTTTAACGCACTCGCGACGGCCGCCCCGGCGCGTATCAGGGCGCAAACAGTTCCGATTGTGGGGGCAGGTCATCGCTGCCGCGGAAGTTCGCCAGACCCACGCCGACCAGTCGAAACCGCGTCCGCGAAGGCAGCCCGACCCGATCGAGCAGGGATAGCGACAGCGCCAGGAATTCGTCCAGCGACGCCGGCGGCGTCGGCGGCGTCAGGCTGCGGGTGATGATGTGGAAATCGCTGGTCTTGAGCTTCAGCACGACGGTGCGTCCGATCCGGCCCTCTTCCTTGAGCGATGCCGCCCATACCTTGTCGGCCAGATGCCGGAGCGTGTCCACCGTCTCGCCCAGCAACACGTCCTTGGCAAACGTATCCTCCGCCGATACCTGCAAGGTCGGCCGCTCGCTGACCACCGGATGCTCATCAATGCCCAGCGACAGTTCATGCAGGCGCTTGCCCCAGCGGCCGAAGCGTCGTTCGAGTTCGGCCTCGCCCATGCTGCGCAGCTGCCCGACCGTGCTGATGCCCAGGTCGCCGAGCCGGGTCTCCATCACTCGTCCGACGCCATGCAGTTTCGATACGGGCAAGGGTGCCAGGAAGGCCTCGACCTGATGCGGGCGGATCACGAACTGGCCGTCGGGCTTGCGCCAGTCGGAGGCGATCTTGGCCAGGAACTTGTTGGGCGCGATGCCGGCCGATGCGGTCAGCAAGGTTTCCTCGCGAATCGACTGGCGGATGGCGAGCGCGACGGCGGTTGCGCTCGGTAGATCGAGCTTGTTGGTGGTCACGTCCAGGTAGGCCTCGTCCAGCGACAGCGGCTCTACCAGGTCGGTGTGGCGAAGGAATATTTCGCGAACCTGCCGCGATACCGCGCGGTAGCGAGTGAAGTCGGGCGGCACGAAGACCGCGCCAGGACACAGGCGTTCCGCCCGGACCGCCGGCATCGCCGAGCGGATGCCGAACTTGCGCGCTTCGTAGGATGCTGCACAGACCACCGACCGGGCGCCACGCCAAGCCACCACCACCGGCTTGCCGCGCAACTTCGGGTCGTCGCGCTGTTCCACGGAGGCGTAGAAGGCGTCCATGTCGATGTGCACGATCTTGCGCATCCGGCCATTGTGTTCGATTGCCCCGTGCCTGCGTACCATGGCGTGGACACGATCGGTGGCGGTGGAGCAGGCATGCGTAGCCAGGACGGGAGGAATCAGGCATGAGGGGTGTCGGGCTGCCCGAGGCGGTGGCGCGTTTCCGCGAGGAATACCGTGACCGCGAGATTCCCGCCGGTTACGACGGCCGCCTGCACCTGGCCTTTACCTTCGGCGTCGGCAGTATCGCGCTGGTCCTGTGCCTGCTGCAGCTGCAGGCCGTGCTGCCACTGGAATGGCTCGCCGTGCCGCTTACCTGGCTATACGCGAACCTGGCCGAATACCTGGGCCACCGATTCCCGATGCATCGGCCCTTCCGTGGCCTGGGCCTGGTCTACCGTCGCCATGCCGGCCAGCACCATCGTTTCTTCAACCACCAGGCGATGCCGCTGGACGACCTGCGTGATTTGCGGGCCGTGTTGTTTCCGCCCTTGCTGGTGATCTTCTTCTTCGGCCTGTTTGCCTTGCCAGTCTGGGTCGGCCTGTCGCTGCTGCTGTCCGACAACGTGGCCTGGTTGTTCGTCGCGACTGGCCTTGGCTATTTCCTGAATTACGAAATCCTGCACCTGGCCTATCACCTGCCGGATGACCATTGGCTTGCGCAACGCTGGCTGGTGCGCAAGCTCGGCTGGTTGCATCGCACGCACCACGATCCGCGGCGCATGGCGCACAACAACTTCAACATCACCTATCCGGTTTGCGACCTGCTGTTTTCCACGCTGCGCCGCGATCCCGAGGATAAGCCTAGTGCGGACGCAGGCGATAACGCTCGCGATAATCCCCCGGCGTGATCGCCGTGGCGCGCTTGAACAATTTCCGGAAACTGGCGCTGTCGCTGTAGCCGCAGCGCTCGACGATTTCCTCGAAGCTCAGGTGGGTCGTCTCGAGCAAGGCCTTGGCTCGTTCCACGCGCAGGTGCTGGATATGCGCGACCGGCGTTACGCCGTGGTAGGTGCGGAAATGGCGCAGCAAGCTGCGCTCGCTCGTGCCGCAATGTTCGGCAAGTTGCGTCACGCTCACTTCGCGATGCAACTCGTGCATCAGGAAGTGCTCGGCCTTTTCCGACAGTGAATGGCGGGGCTTTTCCATCAAGGCCTGGCTGACGTAAGGCGCCTGGCTCTGTCGCTGCGTGTCTATCAGCAACATGCGCGCGGTCTGTTGCGCGAGTTCCTCGCCGCCCGCGTTTGCGATCAGCTTCAGCATCAGCGACTGCAGCGAGCACGATCCGCCCGCGGTCAGCAGGCCGGCATCGTCCACCAACATGGCATCGGCTTCCAGTTGCACCTTTGGATAGCGCTGCCGGAAGGCCGTCGCCAGCCACCAACTGCAAGTGGCGCGGTGACCGTCAAGCAGCCCCGATTCGGCGAACAGGAAACTGCCGCTGCAATTGCCTGCGAGTCTCACACCGCGCAGATGCATCGCGCGAATCAGTTCGAGTTCCGGCTGCATCGAGCTGATTCGTTCGATGAGGTCGTGTGGGCTGGTGTGCAGCAGTCCGGGCAGCAGGATCAGGTCCAGGTCGTCAGGTGGTTCGACCAGTCCGGACAGTTCCAGGCCGACCGAGGTGCGGATGCTCGTTTGACCGCGTGCGCCGAAGATCACGGTCTCCAGGCGCATGCCGCTGTTGGGATGGCGGATGTTGGCCAGGGTCTGGGCGACGCGCAGGGTGTCGCTGGCCGAGGCAATGGACGACAGCATGCAGCCGTCCATCGCCAGGATGCCGAGCCGCAGCCGGCCGGTAGGGACGGCGTCGGCCGGGTTGCGGGACAGCGCCAGCTCAGTTGTAGACATAGATCGCTCCGCTTCTTTCGCTCAGCAGGTCCAGCACGGTTTGCGGCACCGCCAGCTCACGCCCGGTGGCCTTGCCGCAGCTGCGCAGGGCAACGCGGTCGGGCACGCCGTGGGGCAGCCGGGTAACCGAAGGCGCGAGCAGTTCCGGACGGCCCTGCGGGTCGCGAACCACCAGCCAGACGCCGCTCGGAACCATCGTTCCGGTGGCGCAGGTGCCGGTGTCGATGATCAGGTCGTCGCCGCTGGCCGGCTGCAGGCGCCACTGGTTGTGGGTCTGGTCCAGGGAGGCGGTGTACTGGCTGCCGGGGTCGTACATGGAATCCGGTGCTCCGTGGAAAGGGGCCGGCCCGGCGGCGCCGGCGGCGGCGGAAATCAACATGGCGGAAACCGACAGGGCGGCTGCGGCCAGGGTGGGGGCTAGCTTGTTCATGGGAAGCTCCAGCGGTGGGTCCGGGGACTCGGGGTGGACACAGCTTCCTCCCGCCCCTCGCTAGCGGTGAGTGGCGGATACGCCATTCTAATGGCTAAAACGGACAATCCGTCAAGCCGACATAATGGCCGCATGGGAAAGTCGAAAAACCTGCGCGGCATCGGCGCGATGCTGCTGGCGATGGCCATGTTTTCGTTCATGGACACCGGCCTGAAGCTGCTATCACCCCACTATCCGGCCATGCAGGTGGCCGCGATGCGTGCCTTGTCGTCCCTGCCGCTGGTCATCGCCTATGTCGCCTGGCGCGGCGCTTTCGGCACCTTGCTGCGCGTGCGCTGGCCCTTGCACCTGCTTCGGGGCGTGCTGGGCATCGGCATGTTGTCGTTGTTCGCCTTCGGCCTTCGTGACCTGCCCTTGTCGGAGGCCTACAGTATCGTCTTCGTCGCCCCGGTGATCATCACGATCCTGGCGGTTCCCGTCCTCGGCGAACGCGTCGACGCCGCGCGCTGGGTTGCCATTGCCGTGGGCCTGTCAGGCGTACTGGTGGTGTTGCGTCCGAGTGGCGGCGGTTTTTTCACCTTGGGTGGACTGGCCATGCTGGGTGCGGCGCTGTGTTATTCCATCTCGGCGGTAACCGTGCGCATCGTTGGCCGCACCGATTCGAGTGAGAGCCAAGTGTTCTGGCTGATGACAATGGTCGGCCTGGGTGCGGGGGCGATGGCGGCGCCGGGCTGGGTGGCGATCCGTCCCGAGGATGCCTGGGTGCTGCTGGGCGTTGCGATCACCGGTTTCTTCGGCCAGTTGTTCATCACCGAGGCGTTTCGGCATGGCGAGGCTTCCGCCATTGCGCCACTCGAATACAGTGCAATGGCCTGGGCGATCGGACTGGACTGGCTGCTTTGGAAAGTGTTGCCCGATGAAATCACGCTGATCGGCGCAGCGATCATCATCGCCAGCGGCATCTACCTGGTGCGGCGCGAACGCGTGCACCTGGAAGCCGAGCATCCCTGAGTCCGGTCAGTAGGAACCCGTGGGATGTTTCGCCCGCGGGAAATCGCCTGCCACGGTGTACACGACGCGGTCGCGATGCTTGCGACCGTTGGCATCGGCGATGGTGCCCAGGCGAACAGGCGTCTTGTTCATTTCGCGCGCTGCATCCAGGAAGTAGCGCTCGACTTCCAGCTTCATGATGAAGACGCGGCCGTCCTCCTGTTCGGCGAACTCGGCGGCCAGGGTCTGGTCGTAGGACGAGTCGGACATCCTTGTCGGCTGCGGCTTGAACGAGAGCCGTTCGATGTCGGTGTCGAGGTAGAGGTTTAGCCCGTTGCGGGTCATGTCCTCGACGAACAACAATTCGCGCGGCTGCCCGGGCAGCATCGGCAGGAGTTGCTGCGCGAAGACGCGGCCATCCTTGTCGGTCACGTAATTGGCGGCCCAGAGTTTCACGCCGAGCAAAATCACGACCCACAGCAACAACAGCCACGGCGCGTACCACCACCACTGGCGGGATGCCAGGCGCTTGCCCAGGAGCAGGGCGAGAGGCGCGAACAAGGGCAGCACATACAGCGGCAGGCGCGAGCGCGCCAGGCAGAAGATCAGCAAGGGCAGGGCGAACCAGATCCACAGGAAACGCAAGTCGGCCGGCATGTCCTGCCAGGCGCGCTTGCGGATTCCGATCAAGGCCAGTACCAGCCACGGGATCGATCCGGCAACCAGTGTTGGCAAGTACACCACCAGGGGCCCGTACCATTCCGGGAAACGCTTCAGCTCGGCCGTCGCAATGCGCGCATAAACTTCGTGGCCGAGGAAATAATCGAGCAAGCCGGGATGGCGCCGGATCACCACGAGGTACCAGGTAAAGCCGATCACCGCGAACAACAGAAGGCCCCAGGGCCGGAACAGGCCCAGGCCGCCGCGCATCGGGCCCGCCGCCGGATCGGCGCCGGCCAGTTTTTGCGCGCTGCGGGCCTGCACCAGTTCGAATGCGACTATCGCCAGCAAGGGCAGCAGGCTGGGCGGCCCCTTGGTCATGAAGGCCAGGCCGAACGCGGCCCACATCGCGTCCAGCCAGCGCGCCGACCCCCCGCCAAACCGGTACTGCGCGTAGCACAGCACCGACAGCGTCTCCATCAAGGCCAGCATCGAATCGGTGTTGACCGTGTTCGATGCCAGGAAGGGCACCGGGCTGGTGGCATAGATCAGCGCAGGCAGCCACGGCTTGTCGGGCACGAAACTCTTGCCCAGCCGGAACACCAGGACCACAGTCAATGCGAAGGCGAGGGCGATCGGCAACCGGACCGCCCACTCGGTGCGACCGAACGTGGCGACGCTGGCGGCGATGGTCCAGTAAGTTACCGGCGGCTTGGTGAAATGCAGTGCTTCCTCGTTGCGGCGCAGGCTGATGAAATCGCCGCTGTGCAGCATCTGCAAGGCGACGTTGGTGTAGCGGCCTTCGTCGGGTTCCCACAGCCCGCGCGATCCCTGGAAGGACAGGCCGAGCAGCAATGCGAGGGCGAGCAACGCCAGCAGGGGCCGGCGGCTGAAAAATCTGGGGAGTGACAAGGCAGGCTTCCGCGAGGACAACGGGGCAAGGATAACCGGCTGGCTGCTGCCTTCCCAAGCAGATGGTGGCGTGACCTTAGTCAGGGCGCCGTTCGGCACGTTTCAAGGCCTTGCCTGCGTGCAAGACTGGCCCCATCCAGTCCCTGTTGCGCCACCGCCGGAGAGAAAGATGAAAGCCGCCCTGCTTCCCCTGGCCCTGTTGCTTGCCTCGGGCGCCGCCCAGGCGCACTCGACCCACGACGGGGTTCGTCTTGGCTGCGACGTCCGCTCCGACTATTCGGTGCGCCCTTACCGCCAAGCCTTCCTGTTCAGCCGCGAAGGCTCGACGCCGGCCGAGATCGGCATTGGCGGTGGCCGTCTCTTCATCGATGGCAAGGAAATCGAACTCGGCGCTGCCGACCACGCCCGCCTGCGCGAAATGGAAGGCGAGATGAAGGGGATGGTCCCCCAGATCGAAAAGGTCACGCTGGAGGCCATCGAGATTGCATTCACCGCGCTCACCGAGGTCGCACGCGGCCTGTCGAATACGCCCGAGAAGACCGTTGCCGGCCTGGAGCGCTCGCACCGGGAGATGATGGCCGAGATCCGCAGCAAGCCCATGGGCGTCTTCAACGAGGACGCGATGGCGGGCATCATCGAGCCGATCATCACGCGCTTCATCCCCGATATCGTCGGCGGCGCCGTCAGCTCGGCGCTGAAAGCCGCGTTCTCGGGCGAAGAAGCAACGAAGGAATTCGAAGCCCGCATCAAGCACATGGAAGGCGAGCTCGACACCCGCGTGGAAGCCCGGGCCAAGAAGCTCGAGCCACTGGCCGACGCCTTGTGCCAGCGGCTCAACCACCTGGACAGCCTTGACGACTCTCTGGAATTTCGCCTGCCCGATGGCAAGCCCCTGCAATTGCTGAGCGTTGATCCGAGCCGCCAAAAGCACTGAGCGCCTCGAGCGCAACCGCGGTGGCAACGCCGTTTTCCCCGCGCCCCCTCCCCGGGGGCTTTTTTTTGCCACAATAGCGGCCTCGCATGAAGCAGGCAGGTCGCATGTCGCAGTTGATGGAAGCCCGGGTACCCGATATCGGCAGCGACCAGGGCGTGCCGGTGATCGAATTGCTGGTGAAGGTGGGCGATATCGTCACCAAGGACCAGGGCCTGGTCACGCTGGAATCGGACAAGGCCACGATGGAAGTTCCCGCGCCCTTCGCCGGTACGGTGCGCGAGGTGCTGGTGAAGGTCGGTGATGAAATCGGCACCGGCGCCGTCGTCGCCATGATCGAGCCAGCGGCCGAAGCGAGCGCGACTCCGGTCGAGGCGAAGTCCCAGCCTGTCGCTGCAGCGGCCGCCGTTGCGCCGCCCGCCGCCAAAGCGCCAGCGCCTGTGGTTGCCGCGACGACTCCGGCCCCGGTCGCTTCGTCGCCCGCGCCTGCGGCTACCGCCACCACCGTTGCCGTCGCGACCATGACGCCCGCTGCCGCCAGCTCGCGGCGCTCCCTGGATTCCGAATCCCTGGTGCCCGGCGTGTTGCCCTATGCCAGTCCCGCGGTGCGCGTGTTCGCACGCGAGCTCGGCGTCGACCTGTCGCAAGTGAAAGGAACCGAGCGCGGCGGCCGCATCGGCAAGGCCGACGTGCAGGCCTTCGTCAAAGCCATGCTGGCTGGCGGCACCATGCCGCGCGCGTCGGGCGGCGAAGCGGGCGGACTGCAACTCATCCCGTGGCCGCAGGTCGATTTCGCCAAGTTCGGCGAGGTGGAACGCCAGTCGCGTACCCGCATCAACAAGTTGTCCGGCGCCAACCTTGCGCGCAACTGGGCGATGATCCCGCACGTCACGCAGTTCGACGAAGCCGACATCACCGAGATGGAAGTCTTCCGCAAGAAGCTTGGCGAAGAGAACAAGGACGTCAAGATCACGCCGCTGGTATTCCTTATCAAGGCCGTGGTCGCGGCGCTGAAGAAATACCCGGCCTTCAATTCATCGCTGGACGGCGACGACCTGGTGCTGAAGAAATATTTCCATGTCGGCATTGCCGTGGATACGCCCGATGGCCTGATGGTGCCGGTGCTTCGCGATTGCGATCGCAAGGGATTGCTGGAATTGTCTGCAGAACTCGCCTCCATCAGTGCGCGCGCCCGCGACAAGAAACTGACCGCCGCCGACATGCAGGGCGGCTGTTTTTCGATTTCGTCCTTGGGCGGCATCGGCGGAACGGCCTTCACGCCGATCATCAACGCGCCCGAAGTCGCGATCCTGGGCGTGTCGAAGTCGCAGATGAAGCCGGTCTGGAATGGCAGCGAGTTCGCGCCTCGCCTGATGTTGCCCTTGTCGCTGAGCTACGACCATCGCGTCATCGACGGCGCCGCCGCCGCCCGCTTCGCCAGTTACCTGGCGCAAGTCCTCGGCGACCTGCGCCGCCTGCTGGTCTGAAGGAGCTTCCGTGGCCACGCTGATTGAAATCAAGGTTCCCGACATTGGCGGCAGCAAGGACGTGCCGGTGATCGAATTGCTGGCGAAGGTCGGCGATGCGATTGCCGTGGACCAGGGCCTGGTGACGCTGGAATCGGACAAGGCGACGATGGAAGTTCCGTGCACCGCCGCCGGCGTGCTGAAGGAATGGAAAGTGAAAGTGGGCGACGGCGTTTCGGAAGGGCAGGTGATCGCCGTGCTGGAAGCCGCCGCCGACGCACCCGTCGCGAAGGCTGCGCCCGCCACGCCCGCTGCGGCCGCCGAGTCGAAGCCCGTCGCGCCGTCGCCCGCGCCGTCGCCCGCGCCGCCGACCGCGGCGCCAGCCACGCCTGCGCCCGTTGCGAAACCCGCCACCGGCTCCAACGCCGACATCCAGTGCCAGCTGGTCGTGCTCGGCGCCGGCCCGGGCGGCTACACCGCCGCGTTCCGCGCTGCCGACCTGGGCATGGACGTGGTGCTGGTCGAGCGCTACGCGAAACTTGGCGGCGTCTGCCTCAACGTCGGCTGCATTCCGTCCAAGGCCCTGCTGCACGCCGCCGAAGTAATCAACGAAGCGAAGCACGCGTCTGCCTACGGTGTCAGCTTCGGCGATCCCGTCATCGACATCGACAAGCTGCGCGCACACAAGGACAAGGTGGTCGGCACCATGAACGCCGGCCTGTCGGGCATGGCCAAGGCGCGCAAGGTGCGCACGGTCACCGGCATCGGCCGCTTCCTGTCGCCGAACGAACTCGAGATCGACGAGGCTGGCACGCGCAAGGTGCTTCGCTTCGAGCACTGCATCATCGCGGCCGGATCGCAACCGGTGAAGTTGCCGGGCTTCCCCTGGGACGACCCGCGCGTGATGGATTCCACCGACGCATTGATGCTGCACGACATCCCGGCCGAGTTGCTGGTGGTGGGCGGCGGCATCATCGGCCTGGAAATGGCCTGCGTGTACGCTGCGCTCGGCAGTCGCGTCACCGTGGTCGAATTCATGCCGCAGCTGATGCCGGGCAGCGATGCCGACCTCGTCAAGCCGCTGGCCGACTTGCTGAAGAAGCGCGGCGTGGCCATCCACCTCGGTACGAAAGTCGCGAAAGTCGAAGCGGGCAAGGACGGGCTCAACGCCAGTTTCGAAGGTGAAAAGCCGCCCTCGACCACGCGTTACGACCGTGTGCTGGTGTCGGTCGGCCGCACGCCGAATGGCAGTCGCATCAACGCCGAAGTCGCAGGCGTGGCCGTCACCGATCGTGGCTTCATCAACGTCGATTCGCAGATGCGGACCAACGTGCCGCATATCTTCGCCATCGGCGACCTGGTCGGCCAGCCGATGCTCGCGCACAAGGCGACGCACGAAGGCAAGCTTGCTGCGGAAGTGGCAGCCGGCGAAAAACGCGAATGGGTTGCGCGCGTCATTCCATCGGTGGCCTACACCGATCCCGAAATCGCGTGGGTCGGCCTCACCGAGACTGAAGCGAAACAGAAGGGCATCGACGTCGGCGTGGCGAAGTTCCCCTGGGCGGCTTCGGGTCGCGCCGTGGGATTGGGCCGCACCGAAGGCTTCACCAAGCTGATTTTCGATCCCGGCAGCCATCGCCTGCTCGGCGGCGGCATCGTCGGCGTGCATGCCGGCGACCTCATCGCCGAGATCGCGCTGGCCATCGAGATGGGTTGCGAGGCGGGCGACATCGGCCACACCATCCATCCCCATCCCACGCTGAGTGAATCGGTGGGCATGGCGGCGGAAGTATTCGAAGGCAGCATCACCGACCTGTATATTCCTAAGAAGAAGTAAGGTCCTGGACCAGGGAGCGGCCGTGATCAACGAAATAGGGATGTTCGTACTTGGCCTGTTCCTGCTGCTGCTCGGCGGGGACTCCGTGATTCGCGGCGCCGCGGGCCTGGGCCAGCGCCTGGGGCTTTCCCCGTTCGCGGCCGGCCTGTTGCTGGTCGCCTTCGCCACATCGGTACCCGAGCTTGTCGTCAACGCCTACGCCTTCCAGCACGGCCAGACGGACCTCGCGCTGGGCAACGCCATTGGCAGCAACATGGTCAATATCGGCCTGACCCTGGGACTTGCGGCGTTGGTTGCGCCCTTGCTGATACGCATGCGCCTGCTGGCTGCGCAGATCGTCTTCGTGCTGGTCGCCTCGGGCATGGTCCTGCTGTTCGGCCTCGATGGCAGCATCGCGCGCTGGGAGGGTGGCGTGCTGGTGGCCGGCTTCGTCGGATTCCTGGTATTTGTCTTCATTCGCGGGCGCAACGAAAGCCCCGAGATCCAGGCCGAGCTGGCTGCGCACGCAGTCACCAGCACCAACCTCGTGCAGAACCTGGTTCGCTTTGCATTCGCTGCGGCGCTGCTTTTTTTCGGTAGCCGGCTGGTCGTGAATGCGGCCCCGGTCATCGGCTTGGCAATCGGGATGGGGCCGATGCTCACTGGCCTCACGTTGGTGGCCGTCGGAACTGCGTTGCCCGAGATCGTCGTCGCCATGATCGCAGCGAGCAAAGGCCAGGGTGATGTCGTGGCCGGACAGGTGCTGGGCGCCTGCCTGTTCAACCTGTTGTTCATCGTCGGCGGCATGGCCCTGCTGCGGCCGTTGCCGCTGCCCGCATCCTTCATCAGCCTGGAACTGCCCGCCGCGATGGCCTTCGCCCTGCTGTTGTATCCCTTGCTCGGCGGCGACCTGAAGATATCGCGGCGCGAGGGCGGCTGGCTGTTGCTGGCCTTCGCCATCTGGCTGGGCTACGAACTGTTCACTGCGCTCGCCTGAGCCAGTGGGCTGGCCGCACTGGGCGCGGCGATGAGCAATGTCCTTGTCATCGGAATGAGTGGGCAGGTCGGCGAGGCGCTCGCGCCTAAACTGATCGCGCGTTTCGGCGACGTCGATGCGCTGTCGCGCTACCCGCGCGATGCCCTGCCTGGCGTGCATTGGCTGCTCGGTTCACTCGAGCAAATGCCTGGCGGAGCCGCGATGGCGCATGACACCCTGGTCAGCCTCGGTCCGCTGGATGCCTTCGCACGTTGGTACGGCAGTGCGCGGCCTGCCGCATCGCGGGTGATCGCGCTGGGCTCCACCGGGCTTCGCGACAAGTCCGACTCTGCCGATCCGCAGGAGCGCGAGCTTGCGCAACGACTTGCCGATGCGGAGGCAAGCTTGTTCGCAGCGGGCCGCCACGGCGGCGCGGCGATCACGGTACTTCGGCCGACCTTGTTGTACGGCAGTGGTCGCGACCGGTCCCTGACGGCCCTGGTCGCGCTGGCCCGGCGCTGGCGTGTCCTTCCGCTGCCTTTTACTGCCAAGGGACTTCGCCAGCCCGTGCATGTGGACGACGTGGCGGCGGCCATCCTCGGCTGCCTCGAAGTTCCCGCCGCGTTGACCGCCGGTCGTAGTTTCGACCTGCCGGGTGGAGAAGTGCTGGCGTTCGACGCCATGGTGCGGCGCACTCTTGAACGCCATGCCCCGGGCGCGAGGGTGCTTGCCCTGCCGGGCTTCGCCTTCCGCCCGCTGGCCCGGCTGGCCGCCCGCTTGGGCAAGGGCCCAGCCCCGGGAAGCCTTGCCCGCATGGCGGCAGACCAGACGGCGGATGCCACGCCGGCCCGCCTCGCCTTCGGATACAAGCCCGGTCCATTCCGGCCCTGAACAGGCTTGCTGCGCTGCAGCACGAAAAGAATCCGGGTTTCCATACGCTGGGGCATTGCTTCTTGGCGTAACGGACTTTTAATATGGGGGTACAGTAGAGCGACGAACCCGGGGGGGGTCTGATCCATGAAATCCGACAGTTGGCTGCCAGGCAGCCGCGACCGCGATCCCCCTACGGCAAGCGTTTTGCTTTCGCCCCGAGTGTTTTGCCCTTCAGAGGAACAATAGAAATGAATTCCATCAAACCTGCTCGTGGGCTGCTCGCCCGTGCTCCGCTGGCCGCGGCCATAGCCCTGGCCGTATTTTCCGCGCCCGCTGCACAGGCTTTCGAATTCGAGAAGGGCGGCCTGACCGGCAGCCTCGACACGACCATCAGCTATGGCATCTCGGTCCGCATGCAGGACCAGGAAGAGAGCCTGATCGGCAAGGTCCAGTTCGATCCCGCGCTCTGCTTCCAGAACGTCCCGCTGGGCCCGATTCCTGTTGGCGCCGGACGCTGCAGCTCCAACGCCGTCCCGGGCTCTGCCTACCAGATCGCCGCGCCGGGCCGCTTCTCGGTCAACCGCGACGATGGCGACCTGAAGTACGACAAGGGCGACGCTTTCTCCAACGCCTTCAAGATCACCTCGGAACTCAGCTTGAAATGGGGCCAGGACAGCAGCTGGGGCGCCTTCGCCCGCGCTACCTATTTCTACGACTTCGAAAATGCCAACCGCGACGACTTGACTGAAATCGCGAAGGACAAGGTCGGCAAGGACTTCCAGATGCTGGACGCCTTCGTCTATCACGACTTCACCATCGGCGGTAAGAAGGGCAGCTGGCGCGTGGGTCGCCAGGCGGTCAGCTGGGGTGAGAGCACCTTCATCCAGAACGGCATCAACGTCGTCAATCCGATCGACGTTTCCAAGCTGCGCGTCGCTGGCGCGGAGTTGAAGGAAGCGTTCCTGCCGATCGACATGTTGTGGGGTTCCTTCAGCTTCACCGACAACCTGTCGATGGAAGCCCTGTACATGCTCGAGTTCGAAGAGATCGAAGTCGATGCCTCGGGCACCTACTTCAGCTCGAACGATTTCGGTTCGCCGGGCGGTACCTACGTGATGCTCGGCTTCGGCACCGCGCCGCAGCCCGTGCTGAATCCTGAAAACTATTTCCAGACCTGCCAGCTGCCGCTGGGTTCGGGCTTCGGCGCTGCCGACACCGGCTTGCCGGCGTCGCTGCAGGGTTTTGCCTGCGCCAACTCGGTGCCGCGCCTGCCCAACCGCAATGCGCGCAACTCAGGCCAGTACGGTGCCGCCATCCGTTACTTCTCCGAGGAATGGGGCAATACCGATTTCGCGTTCTACTTCCTGAACTACCACAGCCGCTTGCCGCTGCTGTCGGGCAAGACGGTGTCCACGGCCGCCCTGGCCGGCGTGCCGACCGGCCTGACCGCGGGCTTCTACGTCGAGTATCCGGAAGACATCCAGATGTACGGCTTCAGCTGGAACACCACCTTGCCCGGCGGCATCGCCTGGCAGGGTGAAGTGAGCCATCGCCCGAACATGCCGTTGCAGGTGGATGACGTCGAACTCTTGTTCGCCGCCCTCAGCCCGCTGAATGCGGTCGTGCCGACCCTGATCTCGACCCCGGCGCTGCGCTTCTGCAGCCAGCTGAACCCCGGTTGCGCGGCATCGCCGTTCTCGGCCGACCAGCGCGGCTGGCGCAGCCATGAGGTTTCGCAGTTGCAGATGACCTTCACCAAGGCGTTCGCCAGCGTGCTGGGCGCTGAACAGGTGGCCCTCGTCGCTGAAATCGGCGGTACCGAAGTCTGGGACCTGCCGAGCCCCGACGTGCTTCGTTACGAAGGTGAAGGCACCGACACCGGTGGCGGCCTCGATGTAGGCGACGTCTTCGGTTCACCCTTGCTGCCGTCGCCGCCGTATCCGGCTGGCACGCCCAGCGGCTTGTTCACCATGCCGGGTGCAGCGCGTAATCCGCTGACCCTGGATGGTGGTTTCCCGACCCAGTTCTCCTGGGGTTATCGCGTTGCCGCCCGCGCCGACTACAACAGCGCGTTCGGTTCGCCCGTCACATTGTCGCCACGCATCGCCTTCAATCATGACGTGAACGGAACCACGCCGGGACCGGGTGGCAACTTCCTTGAAGGTCGCAAGTCCGGTACCGTGGGTGTCGAGGCCAACTATCTCAACAAGCTTGTCTTCGACCTGAGCTACACGGCATTCACGGGTGGTGGTCGCTTCAACCAGATCTCCGACCGCGACTTCGCTTCATTCACCGTCAAGTATTCGTTCTGAGCCATTAGGGAGGGCAGACGATGAAGATGTTCAAGAAAACCGCGTTGGCTACATTCGCCACCGCCGCAATCCTCACCGCAGGTGTGGCCCAGGCCAACACCACGTCGGCGAAAGCCGCCCAATTGGGCAATTCGCTGACGCCGATGGGCTCGGAAAAAGCAGGCAATGCGGATGGCACCATCCCGGCATGGGATGGCGGCATCACGCGTCCGCCGGCGGGTTATCGCGCCGGCCGTGACCACATTGATCCGTACGCGGGCGAGAAGCCCCTGTTCACGATCAATGCCGGAAACATGGCCCGTTACGCCGACAAGCTCGGCGCCGGCCAGAAGGCGATGCTCACCAAGTACAAGACGTTCCGCATGGACGTCTACCCGACCCATCGCAGCGCGTCGTTCCCGGCTCGCACCTACGAATACACCAAGCGCAACGCCACTGCCTGCAAGCTCATTGCAGACGGCGAAGGCATCCAGAACTGCGCCGAGGGTTTCCCGTTCCCGATCCCGAACAACGCCTACGAGGCCATCTGGAACCACAAGCTCAAGTACAAGGGCCTGTCGGTTCGCAGCTACTCGAACCAGGCAGCGCCGACCGCCGGCGGTTCCTACACGCTGGTCCGCCTGCGTGAAGAAATCCTCGGCCTGTACTACAAGCCGGGCAACACCTCGGAATCCATCAACAACGCCCTGCTGTACTTCAAGCAGGACGTGCTCGGCCCGGCGCGTCTTGCCGGTGGCGTGCTGCTGGTGCACGAAACCTTGAACGCCAAGGCCGCGCCGCGCCAGGCATGGGTGTACAACCCGGGCCAGCGTCGCGTGCGTCGCGCGCCCAACGTTGCCTATGACAACCCGGGTACCGCGTCCGACGGCCTGCGCACCAATGACATGACCGACATGTTCAACGGCGCCATGGACCGTTTTGCCTGGACCTTGGTCGGCAAGAAGGAAATGTACATCCCGTACAACGTGTACAAGGCTGACTCCAGCGCCACCAAGGTGTCCGACCTGATCCGCCCGGGCCACATCAACCCCGACTACCTGCGCTACGAGTTGCATCGCGTGTGGGTGATCGAGGCCAAGCTCAAGGCAGGCCAGCGCCACATCAACAGCCGCCGCACCATGTACCTGGATGAAGACAGCTGGCAGATCGTCGGTATCGACCATTACGACGGCCAGGGCACCCTGTGGCGTTACTCGGAAGCACTTCCGATCAACTACTACGAAGTGCCGACGTTGTGGACCACGCTCGAGACGCATCACGACCTGAAGTCCGGCCGTTACATCAGCGGCTTGCTCGACAACCAGGACAAGCCACGCGACTTCAGCTTCCAGAGCACTCCGGCGGATTACTCGCCGCAGAACCTGCGCGACAGCGGCGTTCGCTGATTCAGGCAGTACCGACCGCGCCCTTCGGGGCGCGGTCTTCTTGAAAGCCGCGCACATCGAAAGTCTTCGGGAGTGGAATCGATGTCCATGTTTCGCCCCAACGCCGCGCGTCAAGCCGGCGCGCTGTTGCTTCTCCTGACGCTGCCGCTGGCGGCCCAGGTTTCTACGCAAGCCCCTGCGGACGATCCGTCCGCGCTTCCCTCCGAAATCATGCCGCGCGCCAGCAAGTCCCTGCTGACCGACGTGGCGCGTACGCCATCGGGTTTCTTCGCGGTTGGTGAACGCGGACATGTCATCACTTCCGTGGACGGCAAGCAGTGGACGCAGGTGGCAACGCCTACGCGGTCCGCGCTCACCTCAATCACTGCCGTGGACGACAAGCTCTGGGCTGCCGGCCACGATGGCGTCATCCTGCATTCGGCCGACGGCGGCAAGACCTGGGTCGCGCAACGCCGCGACCCGTTCATGCGCAGCCCGGATGAAGATCCCGCCGACCACGATCCGCGCCAGGGCGTGCCGATCCTCGATATCCTGTTCACCGACGCCAGCAACGGCATCGCCATCGGCGCTTATAGCCTGATGCTGGTGACCAGCGATGGCGGCTCGACCTGGACGCCGAAGCAGGCCCTCGCGCCAGCCGCGCCATCCGACGAGCCCGCAGCGCCGATGGAAGGCGACATCTTCAGTGCCGAAGACCTGATGCTCGATGAAGAATCCGATCCGCATCTCAACGCGATCACCAGCACGGGACCCGGTGGCATGGTCATCGTCGGCGAACGCGGCACGGTGCTGCGATCGGAAAATAGCGGGCAGTCCTGGCAGAAGCTCGGCTTCCCCTACAAGGGTTCGATGTTCGGCGTGCTCGGCCTGGGTAACGGCCGGTTGCTGACCTTCGGCCTTCGCGGCAACGTTTACGAGTCCACCGACAACGGCGCCAGTTGGAGCAAGGTGCCGGCCGAGGGCAGCACCAGCCTGATGGGCGGCGCCGCGCTTGAAGGCGGCGGCGCGGTGCTGGCGGGTGGCAACGGCACTTTGCTGCAGCGCGCTTCGGCCGATGCGCCATTCAAGGTGAGCAACTTCAAGAATTCCATCGGTGAGTCGCCGACGCTGGCGGGTGTGGTTCCCGACGGCAATGGCGGCTATGTACTGGTCGGCGACAAGGGTGTCGACCAGGCCCAACTGCAGTAACGGAGTCCCAATGAGCGCAGTGCAACGCTTCACCGAACGACTCGTATTCGGGGCACGCCCCCTGGTCCTGCTGATCTTCACGGTCATCACGATCGCGATGGGATTCTTCGCCTACCAGCTGAAGGTGGACGCGGGCTTCAAGAAGCAGATCCCGCTGCAGCACGAGTACATGAAGACCTTCATCGACTACGAGCTGGACTTCGGTGGAGCGAACCGCGTCCTGGTCGCGGTGATGGCCAAAGACGGCAACATGTTCAGCGACGAGTACCTGACGGCGCTGCAGCAGGTCACCAAGGAAGTCATTGACCTGGAGGACACCGACGACGCGCGCTCGCGTTCGCTGTTCACCCCGAACGTGCGCTTCATCGAGGTGGTGGAAGACGGTATCTCCGGCGGCAACGTCATCCCCAACGACTACGATCCCAGCTTCAAGCCCGGCAGCCCGGAACAGTTCGAACAGATCCGCGGCAACATCGTCAAGGCCAACATCCTTGGCCGCCTGGTTGCCAAGGACTGGTCCGGCGCGATGGTCTGGGCCGACATCATTCCCGAGTCCGATTCCAAGACCAATCCGCGCAAGGTCGATTACCAGAAGATCGCCAAGCAGCTCGAGGCAATCCGCCAGAAGCACGAGAAGGGCAACATCACGGTCCACGTGATCGGCTTCGCCAAGATGGTTGGCGACATCAGCGATGGCGCGACCTCGGTGGTGAAGTTCTTCGGCATCACCATTGCCTTCACCTGGTTGCTGCTGTTCCTGTATTCCAGCTCGGTCAAGCTGGCATCGTTGACGGTGCTGTGCGCAATGGTGTCGGTGGTGTGGATGCTTGGTGCCCTGCGCCTGATGGGCTTCGGCATCGATCCGATGAACATGCTGACGCCGTTCCTGATCTTCGCCATCGCGGTCAGCCACGGCGAACAGATGATCAACCGCTTCCGCGGCGAGATATTCTTCGGTGGCCTGGAAGAGGGCACGGTCGAGGAATTGCGCGAGCGCGCCAAGTTTGCGGTCGAACCGCTGGAAGCCGCGCGCCTGTCGTTCCGCATGCTGCTGGTGCCGGGCGCCGTCGCGTTGCTGGCCGGCTGCATCGGTTTCGGCGCCATCTGGTTCATCCCGATCCAGATGATCAAGGAACTCGCCATCACCGCCACCGTCGGCGTCGGCCTGACCATCCTCACCGACCTGATCCTGCTGCCGGTGCTGCTCAGCTACACCGTCGTGCGCAACATTGAAAAGAAGCGCGAGTACCGCCTGCGCCAGCTGACCCAGTTCGACAAGGTCTGGGCATTGCTGGCCCGTCTCAGCAAGCCCAAGCCCGCCGCGATCGTGATTGCGCTGGGACTGGTGGTCTGGTTCTTCGCCTGGCAACAGGGCAACAAGGTAATGATCGGCGACGCCCAGGCCGGCGTGGCCGAACTGCGGCCCGAGGCACGCTACAACCTTGACGCGGTGATGATCAGCGAGAAGTTCGCGCTGGGCGTGGACATCCTCAACGTGATCGTGGAAGCAGGCCCGTCAGCCTGCACCACCAGCTACAAGGCGATGGAAACCATCGACCGCTTCTCGTGGCACATGAGCAACGTGGAAGGCGTGGTGCAGGTGATGAGCCTGCCAATGGCCGCCAAGCTCGTGAACGCCGGCTGGAACGACGGCTCGATCCGCTGGCGCGTATTGCCGCGCGACCAGGACACGCTGCGCCAGGCGACCCAGAGTTTCGAAACCGACTCGGGCCTGCTCAACGCCGACTGCAGCGCGATTCCGGTAACGGTCTTCACCAGCGACCACCAGAGCTCGACGATCGACCGCGTGGTGGCCGAGACCAAGAAGTTCCGCGCCGACAACAAGGCCTACGATCCCGATTTCGCCAAGAAGCGCGAAGCGGCCATCAAGGCGGCCAGCGAGAAGGGTGAGGAATACAGCACCGACGACGTCAGCTTCCGCCTCGCCACCGGCAGCCTCGGCGTCGCCGCGGCCATCAACGACACCGTGCGCGAGAAGGAACACTTCATCCTGTACCTGCTGTACGGCGCCGTGCTGGCCATGTGCTGGATCAGCTTCCGCAGCATCCGCGCTGCGCTTTGCGTGCTGCTGCCGCTGGTGCTGGTCACCGAGCTCGGCCACACGCTGATGGTGCACCTCAACATCGGCATGAAGATCAACACGCTGTGCGTGGTCGCATTGGGCGTGGGCATCGGCGTGGACTACGGCATCTACATCTTCGCCCGCATGCGCGAAGCGATGCTGCAGGGCAAGACCCTCACCGAGTCGTACTTCATTGCGCTCAAGACCACCGGCATCGCCATCTTCTACACGGCCCTGACCCTGGCGGTCGGTGTGGCGATGTGGATCTTCTCGGTACTGAAGTTCCAGGCCGACATGGGCATCCTGCTCACCTTCATGTTCATCCTGAACATGGTCGCCGCGATCATCTTCCTGCCGGCACTGTGCCGCTGGATCCTGCGGCCGAACGAGAAGGACGACTGGGTCCCGCCGCACGCCTGACATCGCGAATCCATCTTGGCTGACCCGGCGCGGACACTTGTCGGCGCCGGGGCGACCAGGGCGGATCCACCCCCCGGCGCCGTCAAGCGTTCGCGCCAAGACAACCGACGCGAGCTCAAACTTCGACGACTGGAGTCGGTCGCGCCTTGGTCAGGTTGCGCAGTGCGATGGCGAGGACGCCGCTGAGGACCATCGCGCCGCCGATCCAGAGGCGTGGTCCGACTTGATCGTGAAGAAGCACGATACCGAGCACCGTTGCTAGCAAAGGTGTTGCGAGAAGATACGGCGTCACCTGCGCGACCGGATGCCGTTGCACCAGCACGTAATACAGGCCGTGGCCCAGCATCGAGGCGAGTACGGCGGCATAGACCACGCCGAACCACGCGACCCAGCTTGCCTGCGCAATCGACTCGCGCATGTCCGGTTCGATCAACGCGCTCATGCCGAGCAGCGGAAACATGCCGATCAATGCGGTCCAGCCTTGCTGGCTGAACATGTCCATGCCCTTCATGCCGCGGATCAACACGGTACCGATGGCGAGGAACAAGGCCGACACCAGCATCAGCACCAGTGCCGCCGGCCGCTCCATCACACTCGGGTCGAAGCCAAGCACCAGCACGCCGACGAAGCTCAGCGCGATGGCGGCGCCGGTGCGCCAGTGGAAGCGCTCGCCGATCATCCACCACGCGAGCAGTGCCGACATCGGTACGTAGCTCTGCATCAGGATGGCCGGGGATGCGATGGTGGTGGACAGGCTGAGCGCCCAGAAGCTGAGGCCGAAATGCAGTACGCCGGTGCACAGCGCGACCGCGATCAAACGGGGCCATTGGCCGGGCGCCGGGCGCTTGAGGAAGGCGGCCAGCATCAGCGCCAGCAAGGCCAGACGCAATCCGGTGAACAGCAGCGGCGGAAATTCCATCAACGCCAGCTTGGCGGTGATGAAGTTGCCCGCCCACGCCAGCGCGATCAGCGAGACCAGGAAAAGATCGCGCCCGCCCAGGCGATGGCGGTGGTCAGTAGGCAATGTCGAGCCGCTTGTACAGCTTGCGCAGCGTCCACAACGGACCGATCAGCAGGAACAACACGTCGGTGAAGAAACTTGGTCGGCGACCTTCCACCTTGTGGCCGATGAACTGGCCGATCCACGCCACCACGAATACGGAGACGGCGATGATCACCAGCGTCTGCATGCCGAACGTATTCGCGATCCAACGATTCAACAACACGCTGGCCAGGAAGCCGACGAAGGCGCCCATCGCCAGGTTGCGCGACAGCCGCCAGTAATAGGCCCAGGCCAGGAACATCGCCAGCGCCGAAATCGCGCCGGGCTTCAGCAGCGCGCCCGGCACCGGCACCGCCCACAACAAGGCCGTTACCGACCAGACGATGGCCGGCACGCAGACCAGGTGGATGGCCTGGTTGGTTTCATTGCGGTGGTCGCTGGAATACTGGTCGAGCAAGACATCGATCTGGCGCATCAGCCTGTCTCCATGGTGCGGGCGAATGCCCCGGTCAAATGCGGATATCCGCCAGGCGCAGCAGCGCTTCGGCGTACTTCGCGCGGGTGGCCTCGATCACCGCGGCAGGAACATGCGGACCGGGCGCGGTCTTGTTCCAGTCCAGGGTTTCCAGGTAATCGCGAACGAACTGTTTGTCGTAACTCGGCGGGCTGATGCCGATCTGATAAGAATCAGCAGGCCAGAAGCGCGACGAATCCGGCGTGAGCATCTCGTCCATCACGTGCAGCGTGCCGTCATCGTCCAGCCCGAATTCCAGTTTGGTGTCGGCGATGATGATGCCGCGCTTCGCGGCGTACTCGGCGGCGAAGCGATAGATCGCCAGCGTCGCGTCGCGCACGCGCATCGCGAGGTCCGCGCCAATCGCCTCGACGACGCTCTCGAAGCTCACGTTTTCATCGTGGCTGCCAGGCGCGGCCTTGGTGGATGGCGTGAAGATGGGCTCCGGCAATATCTCGGCTTGGCGCAGGCCCTTCGGCAGCGTGATGCCGCAGACCTGTCCACTACGTTGGTAGTCCTTCCAGCCGCTGCCAATCAGGTAGCCGCGCGCGATGGCTTCGACCGGCACCGGCTTGAGCTTCTTCACCACCACGCTGCGCCGCGCGTACAGGTCGGCATCGACGCCGGCAGGCAACACGCCAGCCACGTCTTCATGGGTCAGGTGATTGGGAATGAGGTGCGCGGTGCGCTCGAACCAGAAGTTCGAGATCTGGCAGAGCATCTCGCCCTTGCCGGGAATCGGGTCGGGCAGCACGACATCGAATGCCGACAGCCGATCGGTGGCTACCATCAATAGCCGATTGCCCGGCAGGCCGAAGACATCGCGGACCTTGCCCTGGTGCAGCAAGGGCAGGCCGGGCAGGTGGGACGTGTGAAGAGTGGTAGCCAAGAGGGCGAAATCCGTCCGGGGCGAGCGCCCTATTGTAACCGGCGGGCCGCGCGCTTCGGCTGGTAGAATGGGCCATGCGCCGACTATTGATCCTGCTGCTGTGCCTGCCCACGCTAGTGCAGGCGCAGGCGCCGGCGAAGCCCGCCAAACTCGGCCAGTGCGTCGCCTGCCACGGCGAAAACGGCCGAAGCCGCATTCCCGGCACGCCCCACCTGGCCGGGCAGGATCAAGCCTACCTGGTCGCGGCCATGGCCGCCTACCGCAACGGCACCCGCCGCGCCGTGCCGATGAACTCCATCGCCAACACCCTGCAGCCGCGTGACATCGCCGCGCTGGCCCGTTGGTATTCGCAGCAACCTGCGGGCGGCACCCGATGAACTGGAAAGGCAAAGTGGTCGGTGCCGCCATCGGCCTGTTGCTGGGCGCGTCCCTGCGTCGGCCGTTCCTGATGATCATCGGCGTGGCGCTCGGCCATCTTTACGACATGGGCGTGTTCGGATCGAAACCGGCCGGCCCCAAGCCGCCATCGCCGCCAGCCGAAACCGATCCCTACGCAGCGCTGGGCATCACTTCGTCGGCCAGCGACGAGGAAGTGGACCAGGCCTATCGCCGGCGCATGTCGGAGTACCATCCTGATCGCGTCGCCAATTCGGCCAAGGAAATCCGCGACCTCGCAGAATTGCGAGCACGCGAGGCCAACGGGGCCTACGAGACCATCAAGCGCCAGCGCGGCCGCTAGCCGCGCCCACACCACCACGGAACGACCCATGTCCCGATGCCTGATCGCCCCTTCCATCCTGTCGGCCGATTTCGCGCGCCTGGGCGCCGAAGTCGATGACGTCCTGAAGGCCGGCGCCGACTGGGTGCACTTCGATGTGATGGACAATCACTACGTGCCCAACCTGACCATCGGGCCGCTGGTGTGTGAAGCCTTGCGCAAGCATGGCGTCACCGCGCCTATCGACGTGCACCTGATGGTGAAGCCGGTGGATCGCATCATTCCCGATTTCGCCAAGGCCGGCGCGACCTATATCAGCTTCCACCCGGAGGCGAGCGAGCACATCGACCGCACGATCGGACTGATCCACGAGCAGGGTTGCAAGGCCGGCCTGGTGTTCAATCCGGCCACGCCGCTGCATTACCTGGACCACGTGCTGCACAAGCTCGACCTGGTGCTGATCATGTCGGTCAATCCCGGTTTCGGTGGCCAGAGTTTCATCCCCGGCGCGCTCGACAAATTGCGCCAGGTGCGCAAGCTGATCGACGCCAGCGGCCGCGATATCCGGCTCGAGGTCGATGGCGGCGTAAAGGCGGACAACATCGCTGAAATCGCCGCCGCCGGCGCTGACACTTTCGTTGCGGGCTCGGCGATCTTCAACGCGCCCGATTACGCCAGCGTCATCAGCCAAATGCGCGCCAACTGCGCGGGAGCGACAGCCAAATGAACGACGCGGCCAAAGCTTCCGACGGCCTCAGCCAGGACAAGCTGCGCCGCATCCTCGAAGTCACCCGGGACCTGGCGCGCCCGTTCGACCTGAGCACCATGCTGTACACCATCGTGGACGCGGCCAAGGATTTGCTGGACGCCGAAGGTGGCACGGTCTGGCAGTACCAGCCGGCCGACGACATGCTGGAAATGCGCGTTGCGCGCGGCCTCGATGCCATCCGCATCCCCGCCGACCGCGGCATCGTCGGTGAATGCGTGCGCACGCGCGCACCGATCAACGTGCCTGACTGTTACGCCGACCCGCGCTTCAACCGCGACGTGGACAAAGCCAGCGGACAGCGCACACGCTGCATGCTCAGCCTGCCGCTGGTCGGCTACGACGACCAACTGGTCGGCGTGCTGCAGGTGGTCAATCGCCGCGAGGGTGTCTTCGACGCCGACGACGAAGCCGTGGCCAGCGCGCTCGCCGCGCAATGCGCCGTCGCCCTGCAACGCATGCAGATGACCGAGCAGCTGATGGCCTCGGAAAAACTGCGCCAGGAAATCTCCGTCGCGCGCGAAGTGCAGATGGGCACGCTGCCCAAGGCGCCGCCATCCTTGCCCGACTACGATTTCGCCGGCTTGTTCAAGCCCACCGATGACACCGGCGGCGATACCTACGACTTCGTGCCCTGCGACGATGGCCGCATCTTCGTGTTGATGGGTGATGCCACCGGCCACGGCATCGGTCCGGCCCTGTCGGCAACGCAGGTGCGCGCGATGTTGCGCGTGGCGCAGCGCCTCGGCGCCAACCTCGACGACGCTTTCCGCCATATCAACGACCAACTGGTGGTGGACCTGGCCGAAGACCGCTTCGTCACTGCCTTCCTCGGCCAGCTCGATCCCCGCAATCACACCCTGCATTACCACTCGGGCGGGCAGGGACCCTTGCTGCATTTCCGCGCTGCTGACCTGAGTTGCGAATTCTCGCCACCCACGACCTTCCCGATGGGCGCGATGATCCTGCCGGCAATGAAGCCCGCCAAGGTTGCGCACCTGGAGCCGGGTGATGTGTTTGCCCTGATCTCCGATGGCGTCTACGAATACATGGACGGGCAGGAGCGGCAATTCGGCGAGGAGGGCGTCGCCGAACTTCTGCGTCGCTACCACGACCGTCCCATGCCCTACCTGCTGGGTCGCTTGATGGAGGCGCTGCGGGAGTTCGGCCAGGGCGCGCCACAACTCGACGACGTGACCGTGGTGCTGATCCGCCGCCTGCCGCTGGCAAAACCGCTACTCGAGGATTTCGAGGAGCGCACCACGCGCGCCGGCACGTCGTGGCAGCGCCGCCAGGAATTCAAGCGCAGCTTCGATGCCTTGCCTGGCGTCTTCGCCTTCATCCAGCGTTGCCTGGCGCAGGACGGCATTGGCCCGGACGCGCGCTATGCGGTGGAGTTCACGGTCGAGGAATTGTTCACCAACATGGTGAAGTACAACGCGGACGGCTCGGGGCGCATCGCGCTGGAGATCGAACGCGACGACGGCCACCTGGAATGCCGCCTGTCGGACCCCGACAGCGGCTTCTTCGACGTCACCGCCGCGCCCGACGCCGACGTGAACGCCTCGGCGGACCAGCGCGAGCCCGGCGGCCTGGGCCTGCACCTGATCCGCCGTATGGTGGAAAACCTGGACTACGACTATTCTGGCCGACGTAGCCTGATTACGTTCCGGAAAAGGCTGGGGAGCGATTGATGTTCGAGATCGTGCAGGGCGACAACGGCCGGGTCGTGTTTTCCGGCCGCCTGGATGCCGCGCAATGCGCCAAGGCGCAGGCTTTCCTGGATGCTGCCGCGGATCCGCGGGAGTTTGATTTCGCCGGCCTGGAGTACATCTCCAGCGCGGGCCTGGGCGTGTTGCTGCGCGCCCACAAGAAAGTGATGGCATCGGGCGGCAAGCTGCGCCTGGTCAACGTGAACAACCATATCTTCGACATCTTCCGATACTCGGGATTCGACCAGTTGTTCGAGGTCGAACGACTGGCTTGAGCCAGTGGCTTTCCAACCTTTTCCGCCTTCGCAGGTATTGATGACTGACGACCCGGATGCCGCCCTCGTACTTGAATGCCGGGCAGGCAGCCGTCGGGCGTTCGAGCGTTTGCTCGCGCGCTACGAGCGGCCGATTTTCAACGCGGCCTACCGAATCCTCCATCACCGTGAAGACGCCACCGACGTGACCCAGACCGTTTTCCTCCGCGCCTACGAGCACTTCGACCGATTCGACCCGGGCCAGCGCTTTTTCAGCTGGATCTACCGGATCGCCGTCAACGAGGCGCTTGACCTGAGCAATGGGCGTCGCCGCAGCGAGCCGGTGGCCGAAGAGATCGCCAGCGATCGGCCCGGCCCGGAACGCGTCGCGCAGGACGATCAGTTGGACGAAGGAATGCAGTCGGCGCTGATGGCCATCCCGGTCGAATACCGCACCCTGGTCGTACTCAAGCACGTGCAGGACTGCAGCTACGAGGAAATCGCCGCGATCCTCGATTGCCCGGTGAAGACAGTCAAATCCCGACTTTTCACCGCCCGCCAGGCGCTGCGCCAAGTGCTGGTGGACCGGGGGCTGGCATGACCGACATCGATCCGCGCACCCTCGATCTCATCCACGCCGAACTCGACGACGAGCTCGATGCGGCCGGTCGCGCCGAATTGTCCACGCGCCTGGCCGCCGACCCGCAGGCACGCCTGCAGTACGACCAGTTGACTCGCATGGCGCAATCGCTGGCAAGGCTGCCGCCCATGGAACCGCCCGCGGGGCTGCGCCAACGCTGGCAACCGTCTCCGCCTGCCCCGGCACCCTTGTCGCCTCGCGTGGCCGCACATCGCCGCTGGCTAGGCCGTGGCGTCGCCCTGGCCGCTGCCACCCTGGCGGTCGCCTTCGGGCTCAGCTTCACGGACATCGGCCGGCAATCCCTCGACGGCCAGCAGTTGATGGGCACCATGGGCAGTGACACGCCTGCGGCCTCCGACTCGGCGCGAATCGTTCCCGTCGAAGCTCCGGGCCTGAGCGGCACCGTCGCCCTCGAGCCGGGCCAATCGGGTTGGGACCTCGTGTTCAAGCTCGACACCGCCGGTCCGGTTTCGGTCAGCGCGACCTATGATCCCGCCGCATTGCGTTTGGAAGGTTATGCGCGCGCCGGATCCGGCGACCGCAGCTTTACCGCCAGTCCCGGCAGGATTGGTTTCGTGAACCAGGGGGCGGAACACCTGAGCCTTCATCTGCTGCCCGGGGAAGGGGGGCAGGTGAGGATTCGGTTCGAGGGGCAGGAAGGGACCCTGCAGGACATGGCCATCACCGTTCCGGCAGGCGCACCGCCCAAGTAGTCGAAAAGAATTTCGTGAACCCGTCCAACCTTTTTTGCATTGCCCGGTACGTCATTGCAGTAGCTGGTCAAAACCACTACCGGTAACCGCGTCAACAACCGTCACTCCAGCGAGGATGATATGAAGAACAACAAGATTCTGGCCCTGTGCGCCCTGGCCGTCGCCATCGGTGCTGTTGGCTATTTCGGCTTCGGCATCCCGCCCCAGAGCGACGCCGTATTCGGCACCATCGCCCCGGCCCAGCGTTACCAGGCTGACACCGTCGGCGCCGCCGACGTCAAGCTCGGTGACCAGTCCACCGCCAAGTTCATGCAGACCGATGCGTTCCGCATGATCCAGGGCGACGCCAAGCTCGCCGAGGCCCTGCGCAGCGATTCGTTCCGCGCCGCGCTCGCCAGCGAAAGTTTCCGCGCCGCGCTCAACAGCGATGCGTTCCGCGCTGCACTCGCCAGCGAATCCTTCCGCGAAGCGATGGACAGCGAAGCGTTCCGCGCCGCGCTTGCCAGCGAATCGTTCCGCGCCGCGATGGCGAGTGATTCGTTCCGCGCCGCCATGGCCAGCGAGTCCTTCCGCGCCGCCTTGGCCAGCGACCAGTTCCGCGCCGCCCTCGCCAGCAACAGCTTGAACCAGGCGATGGACACGGAAGCCTTCAAGCAGGCAATGAAGAGCGACACCTTCCGCGCCGCGATGGCGAGTGACTCGTTCCGTGCAGCCCTGGCCAGCGACAGCTTCCGCGCCGCGATGGCCAGTGACAGCTTCCGGGCTGCGCTTGCCAGCGACTCGTTCCGCGCCGCCCTCGCCAGCGACAGCTTCCGCGCCGCCCTGGCCAGCGACTCGTTCCGTGCCGCCCTCGCCAGCGACAGCTTCCGCGCCGCGCTTGCCAGCGACTCGTTCCGTGCCGCCCTCGCCAGCGACAGCTTCCGTGCCGCCCTGGCTAGCGACTCGTTCCGCGCCGCCCTGGCCAGCGACAGCTTCCGCGCCGCCCTGGCCAGCGACTCGTTCCGTGCCGCACTGGCCAGCGATGCGCAAGCCCGCAAGCAGGACACCCAGCGGGCCGCGACCGAATAAGCCGACGTTTGACCGTTCTGGTCTGCATTCAGTCCAAACAAGCCGCCTGCGAACAGCAGGCGGTTTTTTGTTGTAAGGTCGGCCGGGGGATGGCCAACGACCGCAATGGTCCTTGCTGGGGAGAATGGCAATGCAGTCCCGAAGTGCGCGCAAGGTGGTGCCGCTGCTTTGCCTGCTCGCCACGAGCAGCCCGGCTGTTGCCGAGAAGTTTGAACTTGCCCAACTGCAGACCGAAGACTTGCGGCTGCTCTACCAGGACCCACAGCAAACCTACCTGACGCCCTACATCGCGCGCTCTTTCCTCAATGCGCTTGAGGTCGAGAAGCGGATCTTCCGCTGGGCGCCCTACGAGAAAGTGAGCTTCGTGCTCACCGACACCTCCGACTACGGCAACGGCCGTGCGCTGGTGTCCCCACAGAACATCATTGCTGCCGAACTCTCGCCCAGCAGCCACGCGTTCGAGACGATGCCCAGCAACGAACGCTTCCATTCGCTTACCAGCCATGAACTGGTGCACATCGCCACGCTCGATGCCTGGAACCAGGACGATGCGAAGTGGCGGCGCTTCTTCGGCGGCAAGCCGCGCGAAACCGACGAACATCCGATCACCATCGTCTACAACTACCTGTCCACGCCGCGCAACAGCACGCCGCGCTGGTACACCGAAGGTTCTGCTGTTTACATGGAAACCTGGCTGTCGGGCGGCATCGGCCGCGCGCAGGGCGGCTACGACGAGATGGTGTTCCGCGCCATGGTCCGCGACGACGCGCATTTCTACAGCGCGCTGGGCCTGGTTTCGGAAGGTACCGCCGCCGATTTCAACACGATGGCCAATGCCTATCTTTACGGCACGCGATTCATCAGCTACGTGTCCCTGGAATATTCGCCGGAAAAAGTCATCGAGTGGCTGTCGCGCGCCCCCGAAAGCGACCGCTACTACGGCACCCAGTTCAAGCGCGTCTTCGGAAAATCCATCGAGGACACGTGGAACGAGTGGATTGCCTGGGAACATGGGTTCCAGAAGGCCAACCTCGATTCAGTGCGCAAATATCCGGTGACGGTCGGCCGGCGAATCAGCCCGCGCACGCTCGGCTCGGTCTCCAAGTCCTATGTGGACCCGGCCAGTAATACGATGATCGGCGCCTTCCTGTATCCCGGCGTCGTCTCGCATATCGGCACCGTGTCGCTGGGCGACGGCAGCGTCAAGCGCCTGGTGGACCTGAAGGGTCCGGTGAAATACCTGGTGGCGTCCACCGCCTTCGATGCGAAGTCGCGCACCTTGTTCTACACCGCCGACAACGCCGCCTATCGCGACCTGATGGCGCTCGATCTTGCCAGCGGCGACACCCGCATGTTGCTGAAGGATGCGCGCATTGGCGACCTCGCCTTCAATTCGGTCGACCAGAGCCTGCTCGGCATGCGCCAGGAAAACGGCTATTCGACCCTGGTCCGCATCAAGCCGCCGTACAAGGAATGGAACCAGCTCATCACGCTGCCCTACGGCCAGGTGCTCAGCGAACTGGATATTTCGCCGGACGGCAAGCTGCTATCGACCACGGTCGAGGAGATCGACAGCAAGCAGTACTTGCGCGTGTTCCCGATCGATTCGCTCATTGCGGGTGAGCTCAAGCCGGTCGCCGAATTCAATTTCGGGCAGGCCGTGCCCGAAGGTTTCGTGTTCTCGCCCGATGGTCGCTTTCTTTACGGCAGTTCCTACTACACCGGTGTCTCGAACCTGTTCCGCTTCGAGATTGCCAACAGCGAGATAAAGGCCCTGACCAACGCCGAAACGGGTTTCTTCCGGCCGATACCGCAGCCGGATGGTTCGCTGCTGGCGCTGGAATATTCCGGCACCGGCTTCGTGCCCACGATCCTGAAGGTCGAGCCGCTGGAGGACCTGGGAGCCATCAAGTTCCTCGGCACCGCCATCGCCGACAAGCACCCGGTGGTGAAGTCGTGGAATGCGGGCTCGCCGGCTGACATCCCGCTCGATTCCCTGATCACCGATCGCAAGAAGTATTCACCGCTCAATGAGATGAAGCCCGATGGCGGCTACCCGGTGGTGATGGGTTATCGCGACAGCGTGGCGGTCGGCTATCGCTATGGCTTCGCCGATCCGCTGCACCTGTACAACCTGTCGGTCACCGCCAGCGTGTCGGTGGACGGCAACGTGCCGTCCGACGAGCGCCTGCACGTGGGCGTGGAGTTCAAGACCCTGGACTGGCGCTTCCGCTATTGGCACAACAACGCCGACTTCTACGACCTGTTCGGCCCCACCAAGCGCAGCCGCAAGGGCGACGCCGCCAGCATCGGCTATAAAAAGCTGATCGTGTACGACGAGCCGCGCCGCTTCGAGTGGAGCGCGAACCTGGCCTACTACACGGGCCTGGACACCTTGCCTGCCAACCAGAACGTCAGCAGCGTGCTCGATTCGCTGGTCAGCGCCGAGATCGGCCTCGACTACAGCAACACCCGCAAGTCCCAGGCCAGCGTGGACCACGAAAAAGGCTTCGACTGGACGCTGTACGCCTCTGCCGACCATGCCAACGGCGAAACCTATCCCAAGCTCACCGGCACTTTCGATTTCGGCTTTGCCTTGCCCTGGGCCAATTCGTCCATCTGGTTCTACAACGCGGCCGGCAGCGCCAGCGGCAATCCTGCCGACAGCCTGACCAATTTCTACTTCGGCAGCTTCCAGAACAACTATGTGGACAATCGCGCGGTCAAGCGCTATCGCGACTTCCAGACCTTTCCCGGTTTCGAGATCGATGCCCTGGGCGGCAAGCGTTTCTACAAGAACGTGATCGAGTGGAACGCGCCGCCGTTCCGCTTCGAGGAAGTGGGCGTGCCGGGCTTCTACCTCAGCTACATCCGCCCGGCCGTGTTCGCCGGCACGCTCATCATCGAAGACAGCCTGGCCGGCGGCCGCCGTCGCTATCATGACGTGGGCCTGCAACTGGACTTGAACTTCACCATCATGGACCACCTGCCGATGACCATCTCCTTCGGCTACGCGCAGGGCTTTGAGGAGTCCGAGAAGGTGGACGACGAGTGGCTGATCTCACTGAAGGTGTTGTGATCGCGGGCGACTTTCCATGAACACGACGTCGATCCTGCTGCGCGCCTGCATCGGCCTGCTGCCCGTGCTGTGCTTCCTGGTCGCGCTGGTGGCGATGGATAGCTACAAGCTGGTGCGCCTGCGCACCGTGGCCGTCGTGATCGCCCTGGGCGGCGTGGCCGCTGGCCTGAGCTACCTGGCCAACGTGGGCCTGTTGCGGATCACCGACATCGACTTCGGCACTTATGCACGCACCCTCGGTCCACTGGTCGAGGAAATCTGCAAGGGCGTCATCGTGTTGGCGCTGATCCGCACGCATCGCATCGGCTTCCTGGTGGATGCGGCAATCTTCGGTTTTGCGGTCGGCGCCGGTTTCGCGATGATCGAGAACCTCTATTACCTGCAGGACCTGGCCGACGCGCACATCGCCGTCTGGATCGTGCGCGGCTTCGGCACGGCCCTGCTGCACGGTGGCGTGCAATCGATCTTCGCGGTGATGGTGCTGACCCTCACCGACCGGCGCGGCGCAATGAACTTCGGCGCCGTGCTGCCGCCCTTGCTGGCAGCCGCAGTGCTGCATGCGGGCTTCAACCAGTTCGTGCTGCCGCCGATCTACCAGACCCTGGCGCTGATGTTGTTGCTGCCGCCGCTGATGATGTTCGTGTTCTCGCGCAGCGAGGCGGCGGTGGGCGACTGGCTGGGCACGGGTTTCGATGCAGACCGCGACCTGCTCGAGCTGCTCGACTCGGGCACGTTTTCCGAATCGCCGCATGGCCAGTACCTGCATGCCTTGCGCAAGAACTTCCGCGGCGAGGTGGTGGCCGACCTGGTCTGCTACCTGCGCCTGCACGTGGAACTGGCCCTGCGCGCCAAGGGCATGCTGATGATGCGCGAGAACGGCATCGAGGTGCCGATAGACGAGGTCACCCAGGCCAAGTTCGAGGAAATGCGCTACCTGGAGGGCGCGGTCGGCCGCACCGCACTGCTCGCCATCAAGCCGTTGCTTCACATGAGCCGGCGCGACCTGTGGCAGCTGTACATGCTTGGCAAATAAAATGTGGGAGCGGCCTTGGCCGCGAACTGCAGGAATCGCGGCCAAGGCCGCTCCCACTGGCTATACTGTTGGCCTGCGTCAAGCCGGATTCCCCCCGTGATTTCAGCCGAAGAGTTCCGGCAGCTAGCCGCCGCCGGCCATAACCGCATCCCCGTGGTGCGCGAGGTGCTGTCCGACCTGGACACGCCGCTGTCCGTTTACCTGAAATTGGCCGACGGCCCGCACACCTACCTGTTCGAGTCGGTCGAGGGCGGCGAGACCTGGGGTCGCTATTCCATCATCGGCCTGCCGGCCACGCGCACCTTCACCTTCCGCGGCAGCACGGTGGAAACCCGCGTGCATGGCGAGCTGGTCGAATCGCGCGAACTCGCCGACCCGCTGGCCGAAGTGGACCGCCTGCGCAACAGCTTCAGCGTGCCGCGCGTACCCGGGCTGCCGGCCTTCACCGGCGGGCTGGTCGGTTATTTCGGTTTCGAATCCATCGGCTACATCGAGCCGCGCCTGGCCGGCGGCGACAAGCCCGACCAGCTCGGCACGCCCGACGCCTTCCTGATGCTGTCGGAAGAACTCGCCGTCTTCGACAACCTGAAGGGCCGCCTGTACCTCATCGTCCACGCCGATCCTGCCGAGCCGCAGGCACACGCCCGCGCCGTGCGACGCCTCGACGAGTTGGTCTATCGCCTGCGCCACTCCGGCCGCAGCTATCCCGACGTGCTCGATCCGTCCTTGCTGAAGGAAGAGGATTTCATTTCCGGTTTCACCCGCGACGGCTTCGTGAAGGCGGTCGAGACGGTGAAGGAATACATCCGCGCCGGCGACGTGTTCCAGGTGGTGCTGAGCCAGCGAATGAGCGTGCCGTTCCGCGCCCGCCCGGTGGATGTCTACCGCGCATTGCGCGCGCTGAATCCGTCGCCCTACATGTACTTCCTCGACCTCGAAGGCACCCAGGTGGTCGGCAGCTCGCCGGAAATCCTGGTGCGCGTGCAGGACGGCGAGATCACCGTGCGCCCCATCGCCGGCACCCGCCCGCGTGGCGCCACGCATGCCGAAGACGTTGCGCTGGAAGCCGAATTGCTGGCCGACCCGAAGGAACGCGCCGAGCACCTGATGCTGATCGACCTGGGCCGCAACGACGTCGGCCGCGTCGCCGAAGCCGGCAGCGTGGTCGTGCCGGACCGGTTCGAGATCGAGCGCTATTCGCACGTGATGCACATCGTGTCGGAAGTGCAGGGCAAGCTGAAGGCCGGCGCCACCTTCGCCGATGTGCTGAAGGCAACTTTTCCCGCCGGCACCGTCAGCGGCGCGCCGAAGATCCGCGCGCTGGAAGTCATCCGCGAACTCGAACCGATCAAGCGCAACATCTATTCCGGCGCAGTGGGCTACATCGGCTGGTGGGGCGACGTGGACACCGCCATCGCCATCCGCACCGCCGTCATCCAGGACGGCCGCCTGCACGTGCAGGCCGGCGCCGGCATCGTCTACGACTCGGACCCGCAGAAAGAATGGGACGAGACCATGAACAAGGGCAGGGCGTTGTTTCGCGCCGTTGCACAAGCGGCGAGTGGGCTGTGAGAGTCGGTCAATTTTTCCACGCGGATTTTCCCAAACCAAAGAACACCACCCCGGAGTTCCGAATGTCCTTTTCCAATAAGTCCTGGTTGCTGATCCTCCTGCTGTCGCTCCCGGCACTCGCCGTCGCGCAGAGCTTCTCCGGCAAGCCTTTCCTCGCCGTGCAGGGTCGCGCCGAGGCCCGGGTCAAGCCAGACGTGTTCCCGATCGAGATCACGCTCGCAGAGACGAGCATGGACTCGGCCGCTGCCGGTGAGCGCATCGAAAAGCTTGCCCAGGGCATCCTGGCTTCGGCGGAAGAATTGAAGGTCGGAGAGGCGGACCTTGACGTCGGCAACCTGAGCATCAGCCCGGAAACCAAGTGGAACAGCGACGACGACAAGGAAATTTTCCTGGGCAACACCTACGAGCGCGAGATCAAGTTGAAGTTCCATTCGCTGGTTGACTTGCGCGCGTTCATCGCCAAGCTTCCCGACAGCAAGTTCGTGCAGGCTGACACACAGACGTTCGAGTTCTCGGGCGCTGACGAACTCAAGCGCAAGCTGCGCCGGGACGCGATAGAGGATGCGAAGAAGGGCGCCCAGGAAATGGCCGCCGCGGTCGGCAAACGGCTGATCGACCTGCACAACGTGTCGGATCGGCAGCAGACCGCCGTTTACTCCAGTTCGGGCTACGCCAGCGGGACCACGCTCGACGCGGTGATGGTGCAGGGCAGCGTGATCGGTCGCAGGGCGTCGAACATCGTGCTGCGTGAGGGTGAAATCAGGATCAGCGCCGAGGCCTACCTTGTCTACGTGATCGGGGATTGAGAAGCACACCCATGCTCCTGATGATCGACAACTACGACAGCTTCACCTACAACCTCGTCCAGTATTTCGGCGAGTTGGGGCAGGACGTGAAGGTCGTGCGCAACGATGCCCTCAGCGTCGATGAAATCGCAGCCCTCGGCGCGGAGCGCATCGTGATCTCGCCCGGGCCGTGCACGCCCGACCAGGCGGGAGTCTCGCTTGAAGTGCTGGACAAGCTATCGGGCAAGCTTCCGATCCTGGGCGTCTGCCTCGGCCACCAGAGCCTGGGCCAGGCCTTCGGCGGCAAGGTTATCCGCGCCAAATCGATCATGCATGGCAAGACATCGCCCATCCATCACACCGGTGTCGGCGTTTTTGCCGGATTGCCCAGCCCGTTCCAGGCCACCCGCTACCACTCGCTGGTCGTTGAAAAAGAAAGCTTGCCCGATTGCCTCGAGATCACGGCCTGGACCGAGAACGAAGACGGCAGCTTCGACGAGATCATGGGCCTGCGCCACCGCACTCTGGCGGTGGAGGGCGTGCAGTTCCACCCCGAATCCATCTTGACCGAGCATGGCCATGCCATGCTGAAAAACTTCCTCGCGAGCTGAGCCATGCCCATCACTCCACAGGAAGCCCTGCAGCGCGTCCTGGTCCACCGCGAAATCTTCTTCGACGAAATGGTCGACCTGATGCGCCAGGTCATGCGCGGTGAAGTGTCGCCGGTGATGACGGCGGCTTTGCTCACCGGACTTCGCGTGAAGAAGGAAACCATCGGCGAAATCGCCGCGGCCGCCAGCGTGATGCGTGAATTCGCAGCCAGGGTCGAGGTGCCGGACAACAGCCATTTCGTCGATATCGTCGGCACCGGCGGCGATGGCGCGCACACCTTCAATATTTCCACCGCCGCCATGTTCGTCTGCGCGGCCGCCGGCGCCAAGGTTGCCAAGCATGGCAATCGCAGCGTGTCCTCCAAGTCGGGCAGCGCGGATGTACTCGAGTCGCTGGGCGCCGCGATCGAACTGCAGCCCGACGCGGTGGCGAAATGCCTGGCGCAGACCGGCTTTGGATTCATGTTCGCGCCCATCCACCACCCGGCCATGCGCCATGTCGCACCTGTGCGGCGTGAGCTGGGTGTGCGCACCATCTTCAATATCCTCGGTCCGCTGACCAACCCCGCCGGCGCGCCCAACATCCTGATGGGCGTCTTCCACGCCGACCTGGTGGGCATCCAGGCGCGCGTATTGCAGCGCCTCGGCACCTCGCGCGCGCTGGTGGTGCACGGCCGCGATGGCCTCGACGAGATCACGCTGGCCGGCGGCACGATGGTGGCCGAACTGCGTGACGGCAAGATCGAGGAATACGAACTTTTGCCGGGCGAATTCGGATTTGCCATGAACGACCTGCAGTCCATCCGCGTGGAAAGTCCTGCAGAATCCCGCGAAATGCTGCTTGACGTGATGGCCGACAAGCCCGGTCCGGCGCGCGACATCGTGCTGCTGAACGCCGGTGCTGCGCTGTATGCCGCGGGTGTGGCCGGTTCGATCAGCGATGGCGTGGCGCAGGCTCGGCAGTCGATCGCCAGTGGCGCCGCGCGCGCAAAGCTTGAGCAGTACGTGTCGGTAACGAAGGCATTGGCTGCCTCGTGAGCGCCATGGACCCGCCCGGCTTTGCGAAGACGCCCGCCCCGCCGTACTTCGCGGTGATCTTCAGCTCGCAACGAATCGGAGCCGATGCGGGCTACGGCGCGATGGCCGACCACATGGTCGAGCTCGCAGCCACGCAGCCCGGCTACCTCGGCATCGAATCGTGCCGCGGCGAGGATGGCTTCGGCATCACCGTCAGCTACTGGCGCAGCGAGGCCGATATCGTCGCGTGGAAGCGCAACGCCGAACACGCTACCGCCAGGCAGTTGGGTCGCGAACAGTGGTACGGCCATTTCGAATTGCGCGTGGCCCGCGTCGAACGCGCTTATGGCGGCCCGCCACGAAAATCGAATCCTGCAGGCGAATCAAATCAATGAGCGACATCCTCTCCACCATCCTCGCCCGCAAGGTGATCGAGCTGCAGGAACGATCCGCGCGCATGCCCCTGCGCGAGTTGGCGTCGCGTTGCGCCGACCTGCCTGCGCCGCGCGGATTCGCCAAGGCGCTGCACGCGAAGATCGCCCAGGGTCAGGCGGCCGTCATCGCTGAAATCAAGAAGGCGAGTCCAAGCAAGGGCGTCATCCGCCCCGATTTCCATCCCGCCGACATCGCCCGCAACTACGAGCGCGGTGGCGCGGCCTGCTTGTCGGTGCTGACCGACGTGGATTTCTTCCAGGGCAGCGACGTCTACCTGCGGGAGGCGCGTGCGGCCTGCGAGCTGCCCGTGCTGCGCAAGGACTTCGTCATCGACGACTACCAGGTGTACGAAGCGCGCGTGCTCGGCGCCGACTGCATCCTGCTCATCGTCGCCGCGCTGGGTGATGCCGCGCTGGCCGAGCTATCGGGACTGGCGCTGGACCTGGGCATGGACGTGCTGGTTGAAGTACACGACTTCGATGAACTCGAACGCGCCCTGCAAGTGCCGGTGCCGCTGGTGGGCATCAACAACCGCAACCTGCGCACCTTCGAGGTCAGCCTCGACAACACACTGTCCATGCGCCAGGCCGTGCCGGCCGATCGCCTGTTGGTGACGGAAAGCGGCATCGTCACCGCGCAGGACGTGAAGCTGATGCGCGACAACGACGTGCATGCCTTCCTGGTAGGCGAGACCTTCATGCGCGCGGAAGACCCGGGCGCCGAGCTGGCAAGACTTTTTGCATAACTGTGGGAGCGGCCTTGGCCGCGATGCTTTCAGGGTCTTGAGAATCGCGGCCAAGGCCGCTCCCACATGGCTCTGATCAGGCGTCGCCGAGCCGCTTCACGAACCGCACCGCGCCCTCGCCATAGCCACAGGCGCGATAGAACGCGTGCGCGTCTTCCCGGTGCGCGGCCGAGGTCAGTTCGATGCGCACGGCGCCGGCGCTGCGGGCCAGCGACTCGGCTTCCTTCAGCAACAGCCGGCCGATCCCGCGGCGCTGGGCGTTTTCGGCCACGGACAACGCGGTGATGCGGCAGGTGAACGCGCCCAGGGGCAGGTAGTAGCTCAGGTCGCAGCAGACCAGGCCGGCCAGCTGGCCGCCCTGTTCGGCCACCAGCACCGTCTGGTTGGGGTCGTCCCGGACATCCAGGAGGCGCTGCGCCGCTTCTTCGGCCGGGCAGGGATAGCCCAGCACGTCCAGCAAGTGCGACAGGCCGACGCCGTCTTCCACGCGCGCCGGTCGCACCAGCACCGCGTCGGGACCGGCTTTCGCAGCCCGGCCCATCGCTTAGCGAGTACCGAAGACCACGACGGTCTTGCCGCGCGCGTGCAGCTTGCCGTCGATCTGCAGTTGCTTCAGCACACGGCCGGCCATTTCGCGGGAGCAGCCGACGATGCGCGCGAGCTCCTGGCGCGACACGCGAATCTGCATGCCTTGCGGGTGGCTCAGCGCGTCGGGCTCGAGGCACAGGTCGTTCAGCGTGCGGATGATGCGGCCGGTCACGTCCAGGAAGGCGAGGCGGCTGGCTTTACGACTGGTATCAAGGAGCCGCTTCGACAGCTGAGCGCCGATGGCGTACAGGATGCGCGGGCATTCGTTGGACAGCGACGTGGCGAACAACTGGTGCAGTCGTTCGTAGCTGAGTTCGGCCAGCTCGCAAGGCGTGCGCGTGCGCAAGAGCACCTGGCGGATGTTGGCGGCCACGAACAGGCCCATCTCGCCGACGAACTCGCCGGCGTTCACGTAGCCCAGCACCAGTTCGCGCCCGTCGCCTTCAACGCTGATGATGCTCAGCGAGCCGCTGACCACGTAGTACAGCGTGTTGGCGGTATCGCCCGGGCGGAAGATATCGCTGCGGGCCGGGTGCCTGCGCCGGTGGCACTGGTCCAGGAAGTGGCTGAGGGAAGCGTCGTCGAGGGCCAGCGGGCTGGCTACGGGGCGCAGGTGGCTGAATTCGCTGAGGGAGGTCCGTTGTGGTGCCATGGGTCACTCTTGGGATTTGCCAGGTTACCGACAGCTTAGGCTGTGACGTGGCGCACAGCAATCACCCCTGAATCGCCGGAGGGCCCCGGATGGCCGAAAGGTTCCCCCCGGGGGCGCTTTGTCCGATAATGCGCGCCCGCTCCACCTGATTGGATCAATACCGTGGTCAAGCCACTGCCGCGCCTGCGGCTGCAGGGTTTCAACAACCTCACCAAAGCCCTGAGCTTCAACATCTACGACATGTGCTACGCCGTGTCGGAAGAGCAGCGCCAGCGCTACATCGAGTACATCGACGAGGTGTACAACGCCGAGCGCCTGACCCAGATCCTCACCGAGGTCGCGCACATCATCGGCGCGAACATCCTCAACGTGGCCCGCCAGGACTACGACCCGCAGGGCGCGTCCGTCACCATCCTCATTTCCGAGGAACCGGTGATCGACAAGAAGGCCGCCGGCAAGGAATTGATTTCCGACGCCGTGGTCGCGCACCTCGACAAGTCGCACATCACCGTGCACACCTATCCCGAAACGCACCCGCACAACGGCATCGCGACCTTCCGCGCGGACATCGACGTCGCCACCTGCGGCGTGATTTCGCCGCTGAAGGCCCTGAACTACCTGATCGAGAGCTTCGACTCCGACATCGTGGTGATGGACTACCGCGTCCGCGGCTTCACCCGCGACGTGAAGGGCAAGAAGCACTACATCGACCACAAGATCAACTCGATCCAGGACTACCTCGCCAAGGGCATCAAGACCCATTACGAGATGCTGGACGTGAACGTCTACCAGGAAAATATCTTCCACACCAAGATGCACGTGAAGGAATTCGACCTGGACACGTACCTGTTCGAAGAAAAGGCCAAGAACCTGTCCTTCAAGGACCGCTCGCGAGTCGAAATGCAACTGCGCCGCGAGATCGAAGAACTCTTCCACGGTCGGAACCTCATCGACTGATCTTCACTGTGGGAGCGATTTCAGTCGCGATCGCTCCATAGCCGACACTTGCCGGCGCCGGGGGACGGGTCCGCCCTGGTCGCCCCGGCGTAGCCGCTCCATGCGGACTCAGGGTCGAGCGGTTGGCCATCCATGGCCAACCTCCTGTGCGAACCCATCCCCCGTCACCGACAAGCGTCGGGATAGACCCCATCAACCGGATTGAAAAGCCGCCAGATGATCGCGGCTTTCGAATTCGTGCGCGCATCCAGCTGACGAGTCGCAATTCGACTCAACCGATTTGTCGCGTTGGAGAAGCCATCTCCGTCTTGAATCGCTCCACCCCCAATAGTGTTGAAGTCCCGCGCGATGCTGGGCGGCGGCGAGGGTGGGGTTCGCACAGGAGGTTGGCCATGGATGGCCAACCGGTCGACTCTGAGTCCGCAGGAGCGGCTACGCCGAGTCGACCAGGGCGGACCCCACCCTCGCGGTCGTTCAGCATCGCACCAAGAAACTTCAAAGCCGATAGGCAATCGCTTTCATGATCGAAGAAGACAAAGCCATCAACCGAGGCAACGGCTGAGGCAACTTGCGCGCACCCGCGGCTTCCGCCTGATCCGCATGCCGCGCCTCATCAGCTTTCATCGTCTCGAGAATCGCCCGACTGCGCAGGTCTTCGGCCGGCAACGTGCGCAAGTGTTCTTCCAGGTGCGCCTCGACCTGCCGTTCCGTTTCCACGACGAAACCCAGGTTCCAGCCGTCGCCGCGCAGGCCCGCGGCCACGCCGATCGCGTAGCTGCCCGCATACCACAGCGGGTTGAACAGGCTGGGCTTGCTGTCGAGTTCGACCAGGCGGTCGTTGCACCAGGCCAGGTGGTCGGTTTCTTCCTGCGCCGCGGCCAGCAAATGTGATCGCGTGGATTCATCTCGCGCAACGGCGGCCTGTCCGACGTACAGCGCCTGTGCGCAGACTTCGCCGGTGTGGTTGATGCGCATCAGGCCCGCCGCATGCTTGCGCGCGACCGGATCCATTTCCACGTCGGGCTGCGGCTTGCCGGGGTTTTCGCGCGTCGCCACGGAGGCGCCGATGCTGGTGTCGAGCCCGTGCTGCGCACGCATGATCAATCGGTCAATCGGGGAGTAGCGACGCTTGTCGGTCATGCCAGGTGCTCGGCGAGGAAGTCGATGGGATGTCGGACCGGAATGCCTGCCGCCTGCGCGATATGCAGCCGGCAGCCGATGTTGGACGACAGCAGTTCCAGTGCCCCGCAGTTTGCCAGCAAGTCCAGCATCGGCGCGCGAAGGGCTGCTGCGCGCGAGGGATATTCCACCTGGTGCAGGCCGGCCGCGCCGCAACATCCGGCATCGGGCAATTCAAGAAGATCCACCCCCGGCACGTGTGCCAGCAATCGGCGCAGGGCAGGCGCGGTGCCGGTCACCGCCGATTGCGTGCACGGAATATGAAGCGCGACCCGGCGCCCGCCGGCGTGGCGGAAACGCAGGCGCGCCGCATGTGCCTCGAGGAACGCGACGGCATCCACCACCGGCGCAGTGCCTTCCAGCGATTGCGCCAGCGTCTCCTGGCAGCCACTGGCGAGGCAGAGCACGTCACCCGCATCGCTGAAGGCCGCGCGATTCGCCGAGGCCAGCGAGTCCGCCATGGCCGATTCGCCCGAGTGTCGTGCAGCGGCGCCGCAGCAGCCCTGGTCCGGCGCGATCGACGCGTCCACCCCTGCCGCCCCAAGCAGTTTCAGCAGGGCGAGGCGGGTAGGGGCCTCATAGCTCGATGCGATGCAGCCGACGAAGATGGAAGGTCGCCCTGGCGCGGCCGGGCTGGGCTCGAGGCCCGCCCCGGGGCCCGCGACCGGGGGCTCGGGCAGCCTGCGCAGGCCGTCCGGCACGATCCGCCAGGCATGGCGATAGGCGCCGAGCAGCCCCGCCAATAATCTGGGCCGGGCCAGGAGGGCGAGCACCGCGCGTCGCCGCAGGCCGGGTGGGCGGCGTTCAGCCTGGCGGGCCCGCGAGCCGACCAGCAGGGCGCCGTATTCGACGCCGGCCGGGCAGGCGGCCTCGCATCGGCGGCAGGCCAGGCAGTGGTCGAGATAGGTATCGCCTGCGGACGTGGGTTCGAAATTCCCGCCTGCCAAGGCCTTCATATAAGCTATGCGGCCCCGCGGAGACTCGCTTTCGAGCTGGTCCAGGCGGTAGGTAGGGCAGTGCGGCAGGCACAGTCCGCATTGCACGCATTGGTCGGCCAACGCCAGCAGATTGGCGGTCGTCAGGGCTTGCAATGGGGCCGTTTCGGGCATGCGCGGATGCTAACACGCGGATAACTAAGGCCCTTTCGGCGTCCTGCCTCCCAGGGCACTCGCACATCCATGTGCTTCGGCCTTGCGCCGGTTCGGCCCAGCGTTTATCATTCCGCTTCTTATTTCCCACGATTCTCTTTGGAGCCCGTCATGAAAGCCATGACCGTCAGCACCAAGCCGGCCACGGTTAAGCAGGACTGGTATGTCGTCGATGCCGCCGGCAAGACCCTTGGTCGCTTGAGCTCGGAGCTTGCACGCCGCCTGCGCGGCAAGCACAAGCCCGAATTCACCCCGCACATGGACGCGGGCGACTATCTCATCGTCGTCAACGCCGAAAAGATTGCCGTCACCGGCAACAAGCTGACCGACAAGATGTACTACCGTTTCACCGGTTACGTCGGCAACCTGAAGTCCGAGTCCCTGGGCCAGGCGCTCAACGCCCACCCGGAACGCGTCATCGAAACGGCCGTCAAGGGCATGCTGCCCAAGAATCCGCTCGGCCGCGCGATGTACAGCAAGCTGAAGGTCTACAAAGGCCCGAACCATCCGCACTCCGCCCAGCAGCCCCAGGCTCTGGACATTTAAGGCACAGGCAGAAAACCATGGCTTCGCAGCACAATTACGGCACCGGCCGTCGCAAGTCCTCCACCGCCCGCGTGTTCCTGCGCAAGGGTGAAGGCAAGATCACTGTCAACGGTCGTCCGCTCGACGAATTCTTCGGTCGCGAAACTTCGCGCATGATCGTCCGCCAGCCGCTCGTGCTGACCAAGACGACCGATCAGTTCGACATCTCGGTCACGGTTGAAGGTGGCGGCATCACCGGCCAGGCCGGCGCCATCCGCCTCGGCATCGCCCGTGGTCTTGTCGAGTACAACGACACGCTGAAGCCGGAACTGCGCAAGGCGGGCTTCATGACCCGTGACGCACGCGAAGTCGAGCGCAAGAAGGTCGGCCTGCACAAGGCTCGCCGCGCTACGCAGTTCTCCAAGCGCTAATATTGTCAGGCGTCCAGGCCCCAGGGCCTGGAGCGAGTCCCGAATTGGGGAATCGTCTAACGGTAGGACAGCGGTCTCTGACACCGCTAATCTAGGTTCGAACCCTAGTTCCCCAGCCAAAACACCAAGCCCCGCGAAAGCGGGGCTTCGTGTTTGTGGGGCACGCATTCACCTGCCAGTCTGGAACGGCGATGCACGCGGCCATCGATCATGGGAACATCGCGTTCCCGGCACGGTCCAATTCACATTCGCCAACCGGCCTTTGCCAACACGATCCTGGAGTTTCACGAACAATGACCCTTCGAGCATTCCCACGCCCGGCCGCATTGCTGGCCTCGCTCGCCCTCGTCGGCAGCTGCCTGGTTTCGGCCACGGCACTCGCCCAGACCACGACGCCCACTCCGACCACCACCAGCACCTTTCCCGCGACCGCTGCGCCCACCGCTGCAGCTCCAGCTGCTGCGCGTCCTGCTGCCGCGCGTCCGGCGCCAACACCGGCCGACGGCCAGGCGGCCACGCCCGATCAACTCTTCACTGCCTGGGACACGGACAAGAACAAGACGCTGACGCTGCTCGAGTTCAAGAATGGTTGGGAGTCGGCGCGCGAGCAGAACATCATGGGCCGGCTCGAGACTCAGTTTCGCGCCGCAGACAAGGACAAGAGCGGCCTGATCGAAGCGGCTGAGTTTGCCAACCTGCCGCTGATCAAGCGCGCAGGTTCCGGCGCGCCGCCGATGTCGGCCTTCGACGCCAACAAGGACCAGAGGCTCGACTTCAAGGAATACCTGGACCTGGTGCCGGCGATGCTGAAGCGACTCGCGCCGGCCAAGAAGTAAGCGCCCGCGCTTTCGCAATTGCGCCCTAGGCGCGGAGCACGCCGTCCACCACGACGACGTCGGCGCCGCGCCGCGCGAACAGGCCCACGCAGACCACGCCCGGTATCTGGTTGACGTCGCGCTCCATGGCAACGGGATCGGTCAACTGCCAGTTGTGCACGTCCAGGATCCAGTTGCCGTTGTCGGTCACCACGCCTTCGCGCCAGATCGGCTGGCCGCCGAGCTTCAGCAGCTCGCGCGCTACCAGGCTGCGCGCCATCGGGATCACTTCCACCGGCACCGGGAACTTGCCGAGCAACTTCACTTGCTTGCTCGCGTCGATGATGCAGACGAATTGCTTGCTGGCCTCGGCGATGATTTTTTCACGCGTCAATGCCGCGCCGCCGCCCTTGATCAGGCGGCCCTGCGGATCGCATTCATCGGCGCCGTCCACGTAAAGCGCCAGCGGTCCGGATGCATTGAGGTCGAGCACCGGGATGCCAAGCTCGGTCAGCAGGCGCGTGCTTTGTTCCGAACTTGAAACCGCGCCTTCGATGCGATGCTTCATCCGCCCCAGCGCCTGGATGAAAAAGGCGACGGTCGATCCCGTGCCCACGCCGACGATGCTGCCATCGGTTACATATTCCGCGGCCTTCTCGCCGGACAGTCGCTTGCCTTCATTCTGTGACATGGGATCAGGGTCCGTTTATTCGAGTGAAAGAATGGTTTTCCAGTGCGCGGCGTTCACCGGCATCACCGACAACCGGCTTCCGCGGCGCAGCAGTTCCAGGCCGTCGAGCTGTTCGCCGGCCGCGCGCAACTCTTCCAGCGAGATGATCCGCGACAACTTGCGCTTGAAGATAACGTCCACCAGTTGCCAACGCGGCTCTTCACGCGTGGCCTTGGGGTCGTAGTAATCGGACTTCTTCTGGAATTGGGTCGGGTCCGGATAAGCGTCGCTGGCGACTTCGGCCACGCCCACCACGCCCGGCACCTTGGTGTTGGAGTGGTAGAACAAGACGCCGTCGCCCACCGCCATCTGCCGCATGAAATTGCGCGCCAGGTAATTGCGCACGCCGCTCCAGGGCTCGCGGCCCACGCGCTCCAGGTCGTCGATCGAGAATGCCTCGGGTTCGGATTTCATCAGCCAATATTTCATGCCGCCATTGTCACCCGGCCGGCCGGCAAAGCAGAAGCTCCCGCTCGGTCACCACCGCATCCAGCGCGACATCCCAGGGGTCGCCGGGCAATGCCGGGACTTCCTGCGCGGCATAGCCGACGCCGATCAGGTGTGGCGGCGTGCCGGGCGAGCGGGGGAAGCCGAGGCTGCGGTCGTAGAAGCCGCCGCCCATGCCCAGACGCGCGCCCTCGCGCGTGAAAGCCAGCAGCGGCACCAGGATCACCGCCATGTCGGCGGGAAGCAGTTGCGCGTCGGCGGTCAGCGCCGGCTCGGGAATGCCGAATCGATTGCTCTCGAGCAAGTCGCCCGGGCGCCACGGCGCGAATCGAAGGCTCTTGTCGGGCTGGATGCAGGGCAGGCACCACACCTGGCCTGGACGCAGCCGCATCTGCAGCACGTGCAGGGGCAGTTCGCCGCCCATGGCCCAATAGCCGGCGACATAGCCTGCGACATTGAACAGGGGATGGGAGAGCAGATGGTTGCTGACCGCTTCCGCGGCCTGCATTCGTTCGCTGGCGGAAATACCTTGGCGCCTGGCGCCGAGCGTGGCGCGCAGTTCGCGTTTTTCGCGCGCGCGTGACCGCGATCCAGTCAAGATTGCATCCTCCGCCATGTCGATGCTTGCGAAACGACCTTGATCCCTAGGATCAAGTGGGCACCTGCGCAATCACATCAGGCTTTCCGCAACAGGGCGGACATGCACACCGCGATCGCGCGCGATTCCCAGGTCGTGTTTATGGGACAAGGCGTATGTTAGCGCACGCTGTCGAACACGGCAGAGGATACAAAATCAGTATAGCGCCGTGTTTTTCGGATTGCGTGAATATTTTGAATCAACGCATCGCGATCGAATCGAACAGCCCGTCCAGCTTGCGGTTCAATTCGTTCAAGGTGCGCGCAATGGACTGGTCCTGCGCGCCGCCCTGTTGCTTGCCCTGCAGCAATTCCGCCGCCAGGTTTAGCGCCGTCAATACCGCCACGCGGTCCAATGCGGCCGTGCGGTTGCTGCCACGCACTTCGCGCATGCGCGCATCCAGGAACTGTGCGGCAGCGTGCAGTTTTTCCTGCTCGCCCGGTTCGCAGCCGACGGTGAACTCGCGATCGAGCACCCTCACGTTGACGGGTTCGCTCACGCGTTGTTCTCCAGCGATTTCAATCGGTTGATCATCGCCTCGACCCGCGATCGCGCCAGTTCGTTCTTGTTCAAAAGTTGCGCGCGCTCGTTCACCAGTTGTTCCTGGCCCTGGCGCAGGCTGCGGTTTTCCTCCGCCAACCTGCGGGTCAGGTCAAGCAGCTTTTCGATTCGGGCAGCCAGTTGCTGGACGGCGGCCAGGGTGTCGTTGGAATCCATCGCTGCAAGATAGGCCGCGGGTCTGGCCGGGTCAACAGGACGAATGCACTAGCTCGCGACCTTTACCGCCGGCAGCAGCAAGTCGGGACGCCAGGCGCGGATGAACGCCAGGCAGCGGTCGCCATCGATCGGCCGGGACAGCCAATGGCCCTGGATCTCGTCGCAGCCTTGCTGGCGCAGGAAGTTCAGCTGGTCCTCGTTTTCCACGCCTTCGGCAATCACCGTCAGGCCCAGCGAATGCCCCATCGTGACGATGGTCGAGGTGATCGCCTCGTCGTCCGCGTCGCGGGTCAGGTCGTCGATGAATTCCTTGTCGATCTTCAGCGTGTCGATCGGCAGGCGCTTGAGGTAGACCAGCGAGGAATAACCCGTGCCGAAATCATCGATCGCCAGGCTGACGCCCAGCCGGCGGAGCTCGTTCAGCACGGCGGTGGTCTGTTCTGCGTTCTGCATCACCATGCTTTCGGTGAGCTCCAGCTCGATGCGGTCGGCCGGCAACTCGGTGGCTTCCAGCAGGCGCTTCAGGTAACCGACCAGGTTGCCGCGCAGCAGCTGCAGCACCGACACGTTCACGCCCACGCAAATTTCGGTCAGGCCCTGCAGGCGCCAGGCTTTCAGCTGGCGACAGGCTTCGCCCAGCACCCATTCGCCGATCGAAACGATCAGCCCGCTTTCTTCGGCCAGCGGAATGAAGACGGTCGGCGTAATCTCGCCCAGGTCGGCGCTGTTCCAGCGCAGCAGGGCCTCGACGCCGGTGATGCTGCCATCGGCCAGCGACATGCGCGGCTGGTACACCAGGCGGAATTCGCCGCGCTCCAGCGCCTTGCGCAACGCCGAGATGATGGCCGCGCGCTGCCGCGCCTCGGCATCCATCGTCTCGTTGTAGATCTGGTAGGTGTTGCGGCCTTCCGCCTTGGCCTGGTACATCGCGGTGTCGGCGTATTTCAGCAAGTCGGTCGGAACCAGCGCGTGGTCAGGGTAAAGGCTGATGCCGAGCGATGGCGTGATGCTCACGTCGTGCCGCTCGTCCACTTCCAGCGGTGTGCTGAAGGCGGTCAGGATGTCGCGCGCCATGCGCTCGACCGCCACCAGGCTCTCCACGTCTTCCAGCACCACGGTGAACTCGTCGCCGCCCAGTCGCGCCACCGTGTCCGAGGCGCTGACGGTGGACTGCAGGCGCGCCGCAGCGGCCTTCAGCAAACGATCGCCGGCCGCATGGCCGAGCGAATCGTTGATGTCCTTGAACCGGTCGAGGTCGAGGAACAGCACCGCCACCCGCGTTTCCTGGCGACGCGCGCGGATGATGGCGCGGCCAAGTCGTTCCGACAGCAGCGCGCGATTGGGCAGGCCGGTCAGGGTGTCGTAGTTGGCCAGGTAGCGCAGCTCCTGCTCGGCGCGCTTCTTGTCGGTGATGTCGTTGACCACCGCCACGAAATGGCTGCGCATGCCCAGCGAATCGCGCACTTCCGACATCTCGATCCAGCCGAGGAACTCCTCGTCGTCCTTGCGCCGCTGCCACATCTCGCCGGCCCAGTGCCCGGTGCGTTCCAGGATGTCGCGCACGCGCCGATAGAAATCAGGGCTGTGTTGGCTGGAATCGAGCATGTTCGAGTTCTGGCCGGTCACCTCTTCTTCGCTGTAACCGGTGATGCGCGAGAAGGACGGGTTGACCGAGATGAAGCAGAAATCCAGATCGATCACCGCCACCGCTTCACTCATGCTGCGCAAGACTTCCAGGGCCACGCGGCGCTCGCGTTCGGCGCGCCGGATGGCGGTGATGTCGCGCGCGGTGCCGGCCATGCGCAGCGGGCTGCCCGACTCATCGCGTTCCACCACCTTGCCGCGCGACCGCACCCACACCCAGTCGCCACTGGCGCCGCGGATCCGGTGTTCGGAGTCGTAGATCTCGGCATGGCCGACGATGTGTTCCTGCAGCAGCTTCTGCACCCGCGGCAAGTCGTCGGGGTGCACGGAGTTGTTGCGCCATTCGTCAGTGCTCATGGTTTCCAGCGAGCCCTGGCCGAACAGCTGGTTCGCGCCCAGCCGGTACAGGCTGTTGTCTCGGATGTTCCAGTCCCAGAACTCGTCGCCGGAACCCCACAGCGCCAGGTTCAGCCGGGCCTCGCGTTCGCGGATCTGGCCCATCAGCAGGTCTTCCTGCTCGCGGCGGCGGCTCACCAGCCGCCAGAACAGCCACGAAAGCCCGATAGCCGCGATCAGCGCCACGATTTGCAGGTAGGGCAGGGGACCTTCCGCCACGCGGGGCATCCTGTAAGGGTGAGGAGCAGTGTAGGTTTGTGAAAGACCGGCGACAAGCCGAACGCGGTGGCTTGCTAGAATGGGCCAACCCCCTGGCCGGCGCCCCATGAACTCCATCGAACTGCCCGATTACGCCGACATCAGCGAACAGATCAACCGCATGCAACTGGCCGTGGATGCGTCGGAGCTGCATGGCTCCCTGTGCGGCTACCTGTCCGGCGGCGCGCCGCCACCCGAACGCAGTGACTGGCTGGGCACGGTGATGGCCGAGCCTGAATCCATCTCTGTCGAGCCAGACAGTGCGCTGGATCGCATGTTCGTCGCCACCGAGCAGCTGATCGAATCACCGGATTTCGGCTTCGACCTGCTGCTGCCCAATATCGATACGCCCGTGATCGAGCGTGGCGACGCGCTGATGAGCTGGTGCCGCGGATTCCTGGGCGGCTTCGGGATGTCGGCGGGCGCCTCGCCGCCCCTGTCGGAAGAATCGCAGGATGCACTCGGCGACCTGGCGCGCATGGCCGCCAGCGACCTGGCCTACGATGATGAAGAAGCGGACGAGCAGGCCCTGGAAGAAGTAGCCGAATTCGTACGCGTCGCCGCCTTGTTGCTGCACAGCGACTGCGTGCTGGCGCCGCGCCACCGACGGTCTTTGAACTGAGGACGATGGCACGATGATCAAGGCCGCAGAATTCGCCAGGCGCCGCAAGCAGCTGATGCGCATGGCGGACGACGATTCCATCCTGATCCTCCCGGCCGCGCCGGAACGCATCCGCAGCAAGGACACGACGTTTCCGTACCGCCAGGACAGCGACTTCTGGTACCTGAGCGGTTTCGCCGAGCCCGAAGCGGTGCTGGTGCTGGTGCCCGGGCGCAAGCACGGCGAGGCGCTGATGTTCTGCCGCGAACGCGATGCTTCGAAGGAAGCCTGGGACGGCCCGCGCGCCGGCCCCGAAGGCGCGATCGAACATTTCGGCATGGACGATGCCTTCCCCATCACCGACCTGGACGACATCCTGCCCGGCCTGCTGGAAGGGCGGAGCCGCGTCTATTACCACTTCGGCCGCGACAAGGACTTCGACCTCACTCTGATTGGCTGGGTGAACCGCGTGCGCTCCATGTCGCGCCAGGGCGCGCAGTCGCCGCATGAATTCCTGGAACTCGGCCACTTGCTGCACGAGCTTCGCCTGTTCAAGAGCAAGGAAGAAATGCGCCTGATGCAGCGCGCCGCCGACGTCGCCTGCCAGGCGCAAGTGGCGGCCATGCTCGCCACGCGCCACGGCGCGCACGAGTTTGAAGTCGAGGCCGCGTTGCAGTACGTGTACCGGAAGAATGATTGCGTCGCCGCCTACGAACCCATCGTCGGCGCCGGCGCCAATGGCTGCGTGCTGCATTACCGCGCCAACAATGCGCCGATGGCCGATGGCGACCTGCTGCTGGTGGACGCCGGCGCCGAGTACGCCAACTACGCCTCCGACATCACCCGCACCTGGCCGGTCAGCGGTGAGTACTCGACCGAACAACGCGCGCTGTACCAGATCGTGCTCGACGCGCAATCAGCCGCGCTCGAGAAAGCCCGCCCCGGCCAACACTGGATCGCCGGCCACGAAGCCGCCGTGGAAACACTCACCGACGGCTTGCTGTCCCTGGGATTGTTGAAGGGCACGCTGAAGAAAAACCTCGCGTCCGGCGACTACAAGCGTTTCTACATGCACAAGACCGGCCACTGGCTCGGCCTGGACGTGCACGACGTCGGCGAATACAAAGTCGCCGGCGACTTCCGCGAACTCGAGCCGGGCATGGTCTTCACCATCGAGCCAGGCATCTACATCGCGCCAGGCACGAAAGGCGTCCCCGCGAAATACCAGGGCATCGGCATCCGCATCGAGGACGACGTGCTCATCACGAAAGACGGCCACCGCGTGCTGACCGACGACGTACCCCGCGAAATAGACGCCGTCGAATCCCTTCTAGCAACGCGCTAGACCGTTTTCGCAAATCATGGCGCCCGCGCGAACG